>Ga0268359_11888_pt1 | contig 26884 bp, 33 predicted proteins | sample BioMet11_FD_194416 | JGI IMG/M metagenome (GOLD analysis project Ga0268359, IMG submission 194416) | Sewage microbial communities from Oakland, California, United States - Biofuel 11 (PacBio Assembly) | ecosystem: Engineered > Wastewater > Sewage > Unclassified | place: USA: California | collected...
AGTTCCCTGCGGGTCTGCAAAAAATACTTGCTATTATTTTTGATATTTTAACCTTGCTTTTTCTACTGATTCTTGTTGTTTATGGGTATATGCTCGTTGACCAAAGCTGGCTAAGAACATTTAATACTTTGGATATAAGCTATGCTTGGTGCACACTGGCAGTTCCGGTAGGTGCTTTTCTTATGTTTTTCAGCGTCTTAGGTAAGCTGAAAAAAGATATTAAAAGCTGACAAATCAATTTAAGAACAGGAGAAAAATTATGCTATATGCAATAGGCTTTTTCATTGTATTATTGTTTTTAGGTATGCCGGTAGCATTTGCCATTGCTACATCAGGGTTTGCCTTTTTCTTGATGCATCCTGAAATTCCATGGACAATATTGGTTCAAAAATCTCTTTCTACTACCCAATCCTTTACCATGTTGGCCATTCCTCTTTTTATTTTTGCCGGAAATTTGATGAATAATACCGGTGTGACAAAACGCTTGGTAAAACTGGCTAACGTACTTACCGGTCATATGTGGGGTTCTATCGGACAGGTATCAGTTGTATTATCTACCTTAATGGGTGGCGTGTCTGGTTCTGCTGTTGCTGATGCTGCTATGGAAAGTCGTATCCTTGGTCCGGAAATGGTTAAGCGTGGCTATGCTCCCGGCTGGGCAGCAGCAGTTAACTGCTTAACAGGTTTGATTGTAGCAACAATTCCTCCTTCTATGGGCTTAATTCTTTATGGTACAGTTGGTGAAGTATCCATTGGTAGATTGTTCGTAGCAGGATTCGTGCCTGGTTTTATTATGTGCTTTACCATGATGATTGCCACATGTTGGTCAGCCCATCGTTATGGCTACAAGCCTGATCATGAGAAACCATCTTCTTTGTCTACAATTATCAAGGCCTGCATAGACAGTATCTGGGCTTTGCTATTTCCTATTTTGTTGATTCTCTTTATTCGTGTTGGTATTATGACTCCGTCTGAATCAGGTGCTTTTGCTGTCTTCTATGCTGTCTTTGTAGGAGCTTTTATTTACAAAGAGTTAACTTGGGAATCTTTCAAAAAATGTGTAGTTGATAGCGTTAAGGATTTATCAGTTATTACCATGATATTGGCATTCTCCGGTATATTCAGTTATGGTGTAGTATTTGACCAATTACCGGCAACCTTGACCAATATGTTGATTGCTATGACCAGTAATAAATATGTACTACTCCTTCTCATTATAATTATGTTGACGATTTTTGGTATGTTTATGGAAACTACCGTCATTACTTTGATTGTTACGCCGATTTTAGTACCGGTTATTACCAAATATGGTATTGATCCTGTACATTTTGGCATTATTATGATGACTATTGTAACCATGGGTTGCTCAACTCCGCCTGTTGGGGTGGCGTTGTATACGTGTTCCGATATTATGCACTGTAAAATAGAAGAAACAGTATATTATTCCATACCATTATTTATTGCTATTGGTATAACCGTAGCTATTTCAGTACTATTCCCAGATTTAATTCTTTGGTTGCCTAATTTAGTGTATGGAGTAAGTAGTGTATAAAATAAATAAACAGTCTGCTTCAGCGTAATGCCGATGCAGGCTGTTTTTGTAAAAGTTAGATAGGAGGCTCAAGATGGGAACGGCATTGCTAAAATTACCACCTAATAGAGTTAGACGTAATTATAGAGGCGGAGCAGGGATTGATAAATTACATGGTCGAAACGCTTGTAGGGATAATGACCAGCCGGAGGAATGGGTTGGATCTATGGAAATTGCTTCTAATCCAGGTCTGGCGCCTGTCGCTGATGAAGGTTTAGCTTTTGTGCAAACAGAAAATGGTAAGATATTTTTAAAAGATTTGGTTAATGCTGATAAGCAATTTTATTTGGGGGATTATTTGCATAAGGATGGAACATGGCAGCTTAGTTTTCTCTTGAAAATTTAGATTCTGCTATGCGTCTTCATGTACAGGTTCATCCCACTACAGAATATGCTAACCGAGTTTTGCACAAGCCCTATGGTAAATTAGAATGCTATTACATTTTAGGCGTTAGGGGAGGGCAAGAGCCCTACATTCGTTTAGGTTTCCAGCATGCACCGACCAAAGCAGAGTGGAAAAGAATTGTAGCGGAGCAGGATAAAGCCGCTATGGATGCTTGTTTTGAAAAAATTCCAGTAGCAGTGGGTGATGTTTGGTATATACCTGGTGGCATGCCTCATGCTATCGGTGAAGGCATAACCATGCTGGAGATTATGGAGCCTTCTGATTTGGTAATTCGTTGTGAATTTGAAAGAGAAGGTATTGTTGTACCACCGGCTGCCAGATTTATGGGGAAGGATTTGGATTTTGCTTTAGATATCTTTGACTATACTGCTTATTCTAAGCAAGATATTATGAATAAATGCCGCATACAACCTCGAATCGTAGAAAAAGAGCCTGATTTTGTCAATACTTGTTTGGTAGGCACGGAGCTTACAAATTGTTTTACAGTGAATAAGCTTCAAATATGGCAAAAGGTAAATATTAAGCATGAGCATAAATTTACCTTGGGTGTCGTTTGTGAAGGAAAATGCCTTATTACAACAGCAACTGAAAGCATTACCTTGGAAAGAGGAGATAGCTTTGCCATAGCCACTGCAGTTTCGGATTATTGTGTTGAGCCGTTAGCTGGGAATGTAACCTTGGTACAAGTAATGCCAGGAGAAGATATGAAAGTAAAAAGATAGCAGGGGAGTAGTTCTAAAGCAAAAAGCGAGGACAGTTCCCAAACGGAACTGTCCGCACTTTTTTACAGAACTATCAGGGTTTTAATATTTATTTTTATGTATTACATAATATTTATTGCAAAAATAATATGAAAGTGCTAGCATTTAAATAGAAATATATTACATATCTCAATGGCGAGCTAAGATAAGAAGGAAAAATATGGCTGAGACAAGTAAAGCAACTGGAATTTTTGATGAGGAGCAACATATTATGAATAATTCTTTTAAGGAGCAAGCCTATACTCTTATAAAAGATGCTATTATTTATCAGCGCTTTCGTGAAGATGCCATATATTCTCAGGAAGGTATTTGTCAGGAATTGGGCATAAGCAGGACTCCCGTACGCGAGGCTTTGTTAGAGTTGCAGCAGGAGGGATATGTCTATTTTTGCCGTGGCAAGGGAATAAAGATTGTTCCATTGGATACTAAGGTTGTGCATGATATATTGGAAATGCGTCTTTATACAGAGCAGACCAGTGCTTATTTAGCCGGGCAACGTGCCACAGAGATTGACTTACGGAGAATGCAAACATCTTTAGATGAGATTGAAATAACCTTGTCACCAAAGATGGGGTATTGCTATATCATTTAGATCATAAGTTTCACCGCGAGTTGGCTATGGCTGCCCATAATTCCTGGTTGTTGCAAAGTGTAGAAAAAATATTGGATAACTATCTGAGATTTGAGGTAAAGACTGTCTATAATAACTCAATCGATGCCAAGGTGGTACTGGGTGAGCATAGAGATATTTATGAGGCGGTAAAGATTCACAATTCCGAAAAAGCTAAACAAGCGGCTGAACGGCATTAAGAAATTCATACAACAGAACTTTAAGTAAATACTGGAACGTTAAATAACTCTAACTAGATGTTTTTTTATATTTTACAGAAATATATTACATATCACATATTTCAACTTTTATAATGATGAAGAAATTTACTAAATTAGTTATAAATATCCAGTGTAACAGATGATTCTTTTGCATTTCCGGAGATGTAATGGTCTCATGACGATGCTGGCTATTTGTGATGTAGGAGTAAATTTAAAAAGAAAAGGGGCGGAAAGAACATGCTTGTATTAACTTGGGTAGTTGCGTTTGTTGCTATTGTTGCGATTGGTATTTATGCTGGAACAAAAATTACAAGTTCTAATCAGTGGTCAGGCGGAGATAAATCCATGGGAGCTTTAACCTTGGGATTTGTATTTGCTGCTTGGCAGATTGGTGGTATGGCAGTTGTAGGTGCAGCACAGAATGGCTTTAATCTGGGTATTTCTGGTGCATGGTATTCTATTGCTGGTTCGTTTTATTTTGTTGCCATTGCGGTAATGGCAAAAATAATCAGAGAAAGAATGCCTGGCGATTCCGTACCGACCTATTTACTTCATCGTTTTGGTGTAGCTCCCAGCAGACTTATTCATATGCCTGGATTATATATGGTTTTCTATATATTCCGATGCAATTGAAAACAGTTGCTAGTATTATTCAAATTGCTTTACCGGAGCTAGGTGTGAATTTGGCTATGTTCGTAGGTTTAACATTGGCCGTAATTTATACCAGCTTTTCCGGCATGAAGGGCGCTTCTGCTGTAGGTAGAGTGGTTTGCATTGGTATGTATGCCTTGATGGTAGTATTTGTATTTACGACGCTTCCTAAGTTTGGCGGTTTTAGCACTATGCTTTCAAAGTTACCACCTCAATATTCTTCTATGACTAATATGCCAATTCAAGAATTATTGCTTGGATTGTTGGCGGATGTCTTTCTACTGCTGTTATGCAATCTGTACTACAACCTTTGTTAGCTGCCAAAGATCCTACAGCAGCTCGTAATGGTGCATTGTTAGGATATGCTTTTGCAGCTCCTATTTGTCTGTTTACAGCAACAGCTGGTATTGTTGCTGCTGGCCGCCTGGGCAAACTAGGCAATGGTGCAACAGCCTTTGCTTGGAGCATTAAAGAGTTCAGCTCTCCTGTATTTGCGGCTTAATCTTTGCTTTTGCTACTATGATTATTGCCTGCTACCATGGCAACTATGATGTTGGGCAACAGGAACTATTATCACAAACGTTTATAAACTGATATAATCCTAATGCTGATGATGCGAAAGTCTTAAAGATTTCTAAGGTAACAACTTTTTGTGTTTGCTTATTTAACTTTGATTCCTTCAGTATTGATTCCGTCTACTGCAATAACCCATTTGTTCTTAACTATGCAGCATGTGGCTTGCAGCACCTGTAAGCTTTTCTATTTTGGTAGGTTTGCTGTGGAAGGGCTGCACGAAGGAAGGTTCTTTCTGGAGCATGTTAACTGGCATGGTTGTTGGTGTAGCATGGATGTTAATGGGCTGACTGATACTCTTGAAGCTGTTTTATCCTGTTGTTTTAGTAAGCTATACTGTTGGTATTGTTGTATCTCTCATGACTCAAAAAAGACAGCAGATGCAGTGGCAAAGTAAGCATTGCATAAAACGATTAAATGAAAAGAGGTATGATTGAGTATGAACAAAAAGTGCAGTATATGTGGCCGTCCAAATGGGGCTAAACCAATCTGTCCACGGAAGCTACGGTGCTGTTAGTTGTAATAATGTTTATGCAACTAGGGCAGGATTAGAAATGCTCAAAAATGGTGGAAATGCCTTTGATGCAGCAGTAGCTGTGTCACTTACATAGCAGTAGTAGAACCACATCACTCCGGACTTGGCTGGAGGATGTTTTAGCTTGCTGTATTCTGCTAAAGAAAAAAGTCCATTGGCTTAGATGCTAGGGGCTATAGCACCTCATAATGCTAAAGAAGGACCTGTTTATTAAAGATGGCGAAGTCCAAGATGAAGTGGAAAGATTTAGGTGGGGACAATCTGTTGCGCTTCCAGGTCTTTTGAGAGCAATGGAAACAGTGCTGAAAAATTATGGTACTATGACATTAAAGCAAGTTGCTGCGCCGGCAATTAAATGTGCAAGAGAAGGTTTTGGAACAAGCTTTACCGGTGCTTTAACAATGGAGGATGATTCAGTACAAAGAAAGATACGCCTTTCAAAGACGTTTCAAAAACTATTTTTGAAAGCAGACGGTTCTTATTATAAGTTTGGTGAAAAACAAACAAATCCTAAGATTGCTGCACTGTTAGAACGGGTAGCAGAGGAAGGAACGGATGCTTTTTATACCGGAACCATAGCTAAAAAATGGTTGATCTTATTAATGCACGGGGTGGTTGTTTTACACTAGAGGATTTAAGTGAATATCAACCCAAGTTTAGAACACCGGTAGCAACAAAATATAGGGGTTTAGATGTAGTAGCATTTGCACCACCTAGCGGTGGTAGCGTAGTGATAGAGATGCTTAATATTTTGGAACATAGTGATTTAAAAGCTATGGGTCATAATACTGCTGCTAGTATACATGCTATTACGGAAGCAATGAAATTAGGCTTTGCAGACCGTAGCGTAGCTTTGGGTGATCCTGATTTTGTCAGAGTGGATACGGAGAGATTAATTAGCAAGGAGCACGCTACAGCAAGATTTGCTTTGAGTAATCCTGATAAAGCAGGAGAATATGCTCCTGCTGAAGGCATAGAAGCTAAGGAATATCCTGGTAATACATCTCACTTTGCTATCATGGATCGCTTTGGAAATGCGTTTTCTCAAACTCAAACAGTCCGTGATTGGTTTGGTAGTGGCATAGTAGTTGATGGATGTGGTTTTGTCTTGAACAATGCCATGTCAGATTTCAGTGCCAAGCCGGGAGCTTTAACAAGTCAAGGGCTTGCTTATGGTAATGCAAACAGTATTCAAAGCGGTAAGACACCGTTATCTTCCATGGCACCGGCAATGGTTTTGAAGGAGGGGCGTCCTTTCCTTGCAATCGGAGCAGCAGGTGGTCCTCGTATTATAACGGGAACGGTTCAGGGTATTGTTAATGCGGTTGATTTCGGAATGTTACCGGAACAATTGGTACGTCTTCCTTACATCAATTGCTTGACTAGAAGTCAAGGCTTGGAAGTTGAGTATGGCATTTCTGAGGATACAATACATTTGTTAGAGCAGAAAGGACATATTCCTGTTAGGGTTCCTGTAGATAAGGCTATGAGTACAATGCTCAATAGCGTTATGTATGTTGATGGAGAATATCATGCTGCAGGGACGCAGAGAGTGGATGGCTGTGGTGGAGCACTTTTGCCAGATGGACATATTATTTTGGATGGCATTGTGCAAGAGGATTAATTGTGCCATGATTTTGATATACGACAAAGAAGCACCTCCGGTACTCATTACCGAAGGTGCTTCTTTGTCTTCTGTAAAACTGATAAGAAGTAGATTCTTGTTTTATAGTTAATCTATAAAACAAGAAACCCACCTGCCCTCTGCAAGGATGGTGGGTTTCAACAAACCATCTGGAAGAGGCACACAACAATGTACCGCCTTCTTGATAATACTTTTATCCTACAGCCTTATCTTTTATTGCAGGTAATTTGTACAAGGTTTCTGGATCAATATCAATGCAGTTGCTTTTGTCTTGCTTGCCTGAAATATCCCAAGCTAAAGTATTGTTCAAAATAGTACAGGTGTTTTTAAAAATGTGAATATTTTGTAGTTGTTTTAAAAACACCTTGTGATAGCAAAGGCTTTACATCATAGCACACAACCTTGCCATCGCTAAAAAAACTTGAACTGTATAGTCATTCATTGGTAAAACTCGAATAACATTGGGTGCCATGTTTAATCACCTCCGACTAGATTAAAGGACTAATTTTTCTTAAAATTTGTTTTTCTTTGGCAAGTTTCCAGTTTTGTAGTAGCTCTTTTTGATGAATTACGCACCAAGCAAGAAGTAATTTTGACTGTTTGAGCGGGAATGTTCCATGAAGAATTTTAGCATTATTTATTCCTACGATTACTTTACATTTGCCATATTCAGCATGAAAATGGGGTGGACTATGGTCATCGTAATACATGGTGACATGAATGCCGTAGAATTGAGTAATTTCCGGCATAGTATAATACCTCCAATTTTCAGTTTGGTACATTGTAACATTATAGAGTTGTGCTTGTAAATTTAAGCTTAATTGTTTTATGATTAAAATTTAACGAAAAGCTTAATTGGCAAGTTTTTTACTTTTTTAATTATTGTGTATTTTCTGATATTGACAATATATATACAAGTGGTACAATCAATATAGATACAACATGTATACATTAAATATATGCATGCATACGAGAACTTTTATCAAAGCATTCCAAAAATAAGGCGCGAATGAAAAAAGGAGGAAGAAAAATGAATTACAAAAGGTTAGTCGTTGGGGTATTAACAGGATTGTTGGCGGCTTCATTACTAGGTTGTGGTGGCAGTGGAGATAAGAAAGCTGCAGCTCCTGCTGCTAAGGCTCCTGCTAAAGACGGTGTTATTGTTTTGCAAGTAGCATATGAAAACAATGCGTCTGAGCCTGTTGGTCAAGCTTGGGAAAAAGCCAAGGAAATCATTAAGAAAAAATCCGGTGGCAAGATGGAAATAAAGACTTTCCCGGATTCTCAATTAGGTGATAAGAATTCCTTGATTGACTCCATGCTTATGGGTGAAAATGTTTGTACCTTGGCAGATGGTGCTTTCTATGCTGACTACGGTGTTCCTGATTTTGGTATCGTGTTTGGACCGTTCCTATTTGACAATTGGGATCAATGCTGGAAGTTGACTAAGTCAGATTGGTATAAGGACCAAAGTGCCAAGTTGGAAAAGAAGGGCCTAAAACTTATTGCTTCCAACTGGATATATGGTGAGCGTCACACTTTGACCACAAAACCTGTTAACAAGGTTGATGATTTAAAAGGTATGAAGATTCGTGTTCCAGGCAACAAGATTCAATCTATTGCTTTGATGTTTTGGGCGCAACTTCTACCGGTATGCCTTTAGGTGATGTTTACCAAGCATTACAAACCAAGACCATTGATGGTGCAGAGAATCCTTTGGCAACTTTGTATGGCAGGAAACTTCAAGAAGTTGCTAAGTACTTAATTTTGGATGGTCATGTAAAGAACTTTACTACCTGGGTAGTTTCTGATAAATGGTTTAAGTCTTTAACTCCTGAACAACAAAAATGGTTAGTTGAAACTGCTGAAGAAGCAGGTTTAGAAAACAATAAAATTCAACAATCTACTGAAAAAGATTATTTGGAAAAGATGAAAAAAGAGGGCGTAACAGTTGTTAATCCTTCTGCTGAAGTTTTAGCTGGCTTTAAGGCAAAGGCTCAAGCTTTCTATACTCACGGCAAGGACTTTGGCTGGTCCGATGGTTTGTATGACAAAGTAAAGAAGGCAATGCAATAAAGATTCTTTTGCTGGTGAAATTCATAAATAGATAGATGCGGGAGTTTATATAATGGAAAACAAACGGAGTTTTTTAAGCTATTTGGCAGATATTGATTTCTATATTGCCAGTATAGTTTTAGCCATTCTGATTGTTTTGACATTCCTAGGGGTAATTTGGCGCTACTGCTTAGCAGCGCCTTTTACCTGGTTGGAAGAAGTGCAACTGGCTTGCCTGGTTTGGATTGTTTTTGCGGGTGGTGGTGCAGCGTTCAGAACCGGTAACCACGTAGCAATTGAAATGGTTGTAGATTTAATGCCTAAGGGCATGCAAAAAGCGATGACGGTAATTATTTCTGCCATTGTAGTATTAGTAATTGGGTACTTGTTTAAAGAAACATTTGCCTTTATCGAAGTCTTTGCCCGTAGTGGGCGGTCCACCAGTATGCTGAAGATACCATATACGTTGATTTATGGTATTGCGTTACCGGCCTATGTTGATATGATTATTAGTTATTTTTACTCTCTCTACAAGGGCGTAAAGTCAGAAGCGAAGGAGGCGGCATCTAGCAATGAGTGACGTATTATTAGCTGCTTCCATAGCTATGCTTGTTCTTTTGTTTTTAAAGGTGCCTGTTTATATTGCTGTATTGGGTGGTTCCATGGTGTATTTCGTAGCTAATCCCCATGCTAACCCAATTATCTTTGCTCAACAGACTATTGTAGGCACAGAAAAAATATCTTTGCTGGCCATTCCGTTCTTCGTTTGCGCCGGTATTGTCATGAACTACACAGGTGTTACCAGACGTATCATGAACTTCTGCGAAGTCATTACGGCTCACTTGCCGGGCGGCTTGGCACAGGTAAACGTTATGCTTTCCACCGTTATGGGTGGCTTGTCCGGTTCTAATATTGCCGATGCAGCTATGGAATCCAAAATGTTGGTTCCTGAGATGACCAAGAAGGGTTTCTCCTTGGAATTCTCTGCAGTAGTTACGGCGGCATCTTCCATGATTACACCGTTGATTCCTCCGGGAATATCAATGATTTTGTATGGTTGTATTGCCAATGTTTCCATCGGTAAATTATTCGTTTCCGGTATTGGTATTGGTTCTCTGCTGTGCATAACCATGATGATCTTAGTAGGTATCATTTCTAAAAAGCGTGGTTATGGTAAGTTAACGGATGAGAAGATTACTTTCAATAAATTCATGAGTGCTTTAAAACCTGCTTTCTTGCCGTTACTTTTGCCTATCATCATTATTGGTGGTATTAGAATTGGTGTTTTTACTGCTACCGAAGCTGGTGCAGTAGCCATTGTCTATGCTTTCATGTTAGGCATTGTGTATAGGGATATGAAGAAAGAGGCTATTTATCAAAGCTTGAAAGAAACAGTAGCAACTACAGCTTCCATCATGCTGATTGTTTCTGCAGCTTCTGTATTTTCCTGGATTCTTACCAAGGAACAGATTCCCCAAGCTTTGACAACTTGGATGCTGACTACCATTCATTCCAAATTTGTCTTCTTGGTTGTAGTTAATATCTTCTTGCTCATTGTAGGTATGTTCATTGAAGGTAATGCTTCCATGATTATTCTGGTACCTCTATTGGCACCTATTGCTGCATCCTATGGCATTAATGAGATTCACTTCGCCATGATGTACATCTTCAATAATGCTATCGGAGCGTTATCTCCTCCGATGGGCACCTTGATGTTCGTTACCTGCTCAATTACGAAATGCCGTACGGCTCCGTTTATTAAAGAAGCTGTGCCTTTCTACATTCTGCTGGTAATCGATTTACTTCCTCATTACTTATTTTGAACCGTTTACAACGGCTTTGGTAAACTTGATTTACTAATTACACAAGACAGCCGGTAGGAGTATGTCCTACCGGATGTCTTAAATTTTATGAAACTTATTGTTTGGCAAGATGATATGTCTACACGAGGTGAAAGAAATGAAAGCACTTTATATTGATGCGCCAGGTAAAGTTTCCTTTAAGGAAATTGCTAAACCTGTTCCCAAAAAGGGAGAAGCGCTATTGAAAGTTCTTTATGGTGGTATTTGTGGCAGTGATTTAAGTTCCTACAGAGGGACCTTTGCTTATTTTGATTATCCCAGAATTCCCGGCCATGAATTTGCAGCCGAGATTGTAGAAATAGAACCCAATGCTCAGGGCTTCAAACCAGGTATGATTGTTACCTGTAACCCGTATTTTAACTGTGATCATTGCTATTCCTGTGAACGTGGTATCGTGAATGCCTGCATGGATAACCAGACCATGGGTTGCCAACGGGACGGAGCTTTCTGCGAATACATTACTATGCCTATAGAACGTATTTATGATGGCAAAGGCTTACCTCCGCAACTATTGTGCATGATTGAACCTTTCTGCATTAGCTATCATGGCGTGTCCAGAGCTAATATTCAAAAAGGCGAGAAGGTACTTATTGTAGGAGCAGGTACAATTGGCGTTCTGGCAGCTATTGCAGCCAAAGCCAAGGGAGCAGAGGTTTATATTTCCGATGTGGCTCCTGACTAAACTGGCATATGCCAAGGAATTAGGCGTAGACGGCACAATTCTCAATACTTCTTCCGAAGAGTTAATGAAGCGTGTCAATGAAATTACCAACAACGGTGGCTTTGATGTAGCTATTGAAGCTGTTGGTCTGCCTTCCACTTTCCAAAATTGCATTGATGCTGCTGCTTTTGGTGGCCGTGTAGTTTTGATAGGAGTAGGGAAGAAGAACCTGGACTTCAACTTTACCATTATTCAAAAGAAAGAATTAAATATTTTTGGCTCTAGGAATTCCTTAAAAAAAGATTTTCTGGAATTAATTGATTTGGTGAAAACAGGCAAGGTACCTCTAGAGAAAATTGGTACCAATACCTATGGCTTTAGCGAAGCTGCCAAGGCATTTAGCGACTTTGATAAGAACGCAGGTAAAATGCTCAAAGTTCGTCTTGATTTCAGCAAATAAGTTTATTTTAGGAAGGCCCTATTCACAAAAGAATTGGGTCCTTCTCTCTCCATTTGCTATAACGTAGATTTTTAGGAGGATAACGATGGATAAGGCTGGTAATTTAAAAGATCGTGCCTATAATTTAATCAAAAGTAAAATTATAAAATGCGAGTATTTACCTAATCAATTTTTAGTTGAAACGGAATTGATGAAGGTAGTATGCGCCAGCAGGACTCCTATTCGCGAGGCATTAAATAAGTTGGAGCAAGACGGCTTGATTACCATACTGCCTAAACGTGGCGTTATGGTAAATGATATTACCTTAGCCGCTGTAAATGAGATATTTGAAGTAAGATTTTTAATAGAACCTTATATGATACAAACCTATGGAAAATTAATTCCGGAAGGTGTCATAAAAAAGCAACTAGAATTGGTTAATGAAGTTGGACATGCTGTTTATAGCGAACGCGGTTATATCATAGACAACGAATTACATCAATTATTCATTAATGCTAGCGGCAATGCCTATTTCATTGACTTAATGGATAAGGTTTATGCTCAAAATCACCGCTTAAGAATCTTGTCCGGTATGCATCAGGAATCCAGGGCTAAAGAAACCTTAAATGAACATGAGCAGATATTAAAGTTTATGCTGAAAAAAGATTACGACAAGGCTGCTGATGCCATGAGAACACATTTAATGAATGCTAAAATGTCGGCAATTGAAGCAATGATGAACTACAAGGGACGCTAGTGGGACAAAGGGACGCTGTGCTGACCCCCTAAAGTTAGACCTAAATTCTAACTTTAGGGGGTCTTTTTATGAAACTTTGCAGGAGATATCGGCTTGAAGTCAAATTGAAGGCTGTAAAGGCATATTTGGACAATGAAGGAAGTTACGGCGTCTTAGTCAAGCGGTACGGCATTTCTGGAAGAGCCGTACTGCAACGATGGGTGAAGACATACCAAGCTTTCGGAGAAAAAGGCCTAATCACTTCAAGAGAAAATAGAGAACACTCTTTCGAATTTAAGCTTCATGTGGTAGAGTCATATTTAACAACAGATATTTCTTATCAGGATCTGGCTCTATCAGTCGGGCTAACCAATTCTCGCGCAATCAAGGAATGGGTAGCTGTTTTTAGGGAAGCGGGTCCCGAAGCTTTGAGACAGAGGCAGGAAGGGAGACCTAACGAAGTGGCTAGGAAGAGAAAGGCGATACCAACTGAGCAGGATAAAAAATCTGAATACGTTAAGCAGCTGGAGCATGAGTTGCTGTATGCGAAAATAGAGAATGCATATTTAAAAGGATTGAGGAGGCTGCGCTTAAAGGAAGCCAAATGGAAAAAAGGGCGAGAGTCGTCCACAGCCTCCGAGGATCATACAGATTAAAGGACATTCTCGCTGTTGCAAAACTACCCAAGGCAACATACATGTACTGGCAGAAGCGCATGAACAAACCCAACCCTGACCTAGAGCTGGAAGAAGAAATTAAAGAGATACGCCTACGGCATAAAGACTTCGGCTACCGCCGCATATATGGCGAACTGAAAAAGCTGGGGATACTCATCAATAAGAAGAAGGTACAAAGAATTGTGCAGAAGCTCGGCCTCCAAGTTACATCCTTTACCCGCAGGAGCAGGAAGTATAGCTCTTACAGGGGAACTGTCGGCACTGTGGCTTTCAATAGACTTAGGCGCAGATTTAACACAAGCATTCCTTACCAGAAAATCACCACCGACACTACAGAGTTTAAATACTATGAGATTGATAACAAAGGACATATGGCTATTAGGAAGCTGTATCTTGACCCATTTATGGACCTGTACAACAGGGAGATAATAAGCTTTAATATTGCCAAACAGCCAAATGCACAAGGCATTATGGCTGCGCTCAACGCAGCCATAGAAGTGACTTCTGATTGCCGGTACAGAAGGACATTCCACTCCGACCAGGGATGGGCATACCAGATGAAGTCTTATGTCGACGCATTAAACAGTCACAGGATATTCCAAAGCATGTCCAGGAAAGGCAACTGTCATGATAACTCTGTAATGGAGAACTTTTTTGGGATAATGAAGCAGGAAATGTACTATGGTTGTGCCTATTACAGTTATGACAGCCTAAAAACGGCTATTGAAAAATATATAAAGTATTACAACGAGCAACGGATTAAGAAATCACTTGGCTGGATGAGCCCTATAGAATACAGGCTGTCTCTCCAAGTATCATGAAAATAACGTAGCAGTAAAAACTGCTACGTTATCAAGTCTAACTTTTTGGGGTCACCACACGCGTCCCTTTGTCCCAGATTTGTCTCATTATAATAATGTAATATTTTGTACAAAAACACTTGTCAGGATTTGCTTATATGTGATATAATCTGTCTCAGTCATAAAATTCACACGCAGAGTATGACGCTACTGTCCACATCAGTGGTTAGGCGAAAAAAACAAATCTGCGGAGGACAAAACAGGAGGATGAAAAAATGGCTATTATTTCTATGAAACAACTTTTGGAAGCAGGTGTCCATTTCGGTCACCAAACACGTCGTTGGAACCCTAAGATGGCTCCTTACATTTTCACCGAGAGAAATGGTATTTATATCATTGATCTGCAAAAGACCGTTAAGAAGGTTGAAGAAGCTTATAACTTCTTGCGTGATGTAGCAGCTTCCGGCGAAAACATTTTGTTTGTTGGTACCAAGAAGCAAGCTCAAGGCGCTATTAAAGAAGAAGCAGAGCGTTGCGGCATGTTCTATGTAAGCGAGAGATGGTTGGGCGGTATGATGACCAACTTCAAGACCATTCAAAAACGTATTCAACGCTTACGTGAATTAGAAAAAATGCAAGAAGATGGCACTTTCGATGTTCTTCCCAAGAAGGAAGTTAGCAATCTGTTGCATGAAATGGAAAAATTAACCAAGTTCTTGTCTGGCATTAAAGATATGAAGAAGTTGCCCGGAGCTTTGTTTATCGTTGATCCTCGTAAGGAACGTATTGCAGTTTTGGAAGCTCACAAGCTTCATATTCCTATTGTTGCTACCGTTGACACCAACTGCGATCCTGATGAAATTGACCATGTAATTCCTGCTAACGATGATGCTATCCGTGCCGTTAAGTTATTGGCTGGCAAGATGGCTGATGCAGTATTGGAAGGCAAAGTAAGTGCTAACGACGATGCTGAAATCGCTAAGGAAAATGGCGAAGAAGTTGCTGCTGATGCTCCTGCTGAAGAAGCTAAGGATGCTCAATAAGCATAAATTTCAACTTACGGAGGGAAATATATAATGGCACAAATTACTGCTAGTTTAGTTAAAGATTTGCGCGAGCGTACCGGTGCAGGTATGATGGATTGCAAAAAAGCACTGACAGAAACTGCCGGTGATATGGATAAAGCAATTGACTATTTAAGAGAAAAAGGTTTGTCTAAGGCTGCTAAGAAAGCAAGCAGAATTGCTGCTGAAGGCATCGTAGATACCTACATTGACGAAGCTAACAAGGTTGCTGTTTGCTTAGAAGTAAACTGCGAAACTGACTTCGTTGCTAAGACCGATGATTACAAAGCATTGGTTGACTCCATTGCTAAACACATTGCTGCAAATAAACCTGCTTCCGTAGAAGCATTGGCTGACCAAACTTTCCAAGGCACTGACAAGAAGGTAAGCCAAGTTGTTACCGAAGCTATTGCTAAAATCGGCGAGAAGATTGATATCCGTCGTTTCAGCATTTTCGAATATGGCACTGATGTTATTGGCGCTTATGTACACGGTGGTGGACGTATTGGCGTTTTGGTTGAATTAGTAGGCGGCAATGCTGCTTTGGCTAAAGATGTAGCAATGCATGTTGCAGCGGCTAACCCCGGCTACCTAGAGCGTTCTGAAGTTCCTGCTGATGTTTTGGAACATGAGAAGACTGTTCTTTCTGAACAAGCTCGTAACGAAGGCAAGCCTGAAAAAATCATTGAAAAGATGGTTATGGGTCGTATTCAAAAGTTCTACAAGGAAGTTTGCCTGGTAGATCAAGAATTTGTTAAGGATCCGGATAAATCCATTAGCGCTTTGGTAAAAGAACAAAATGCTACTATTAAACGTTTTGTTCGTTATCAATTAGGCGAAGGTATTGAGAAACGCAAAGATGATTTTGCTGCAGAAGTTGCAAGCTTTATGAAATAAAGCGACAGCCGCTAAGGCGGCATATGCTTCGTTGTAACTGCAAAAGACAGGTTGAGATGGACCAAGTAGTCCTATCACAACCTGTCTTTTTTGTTACGCCTTGCCTCTGCCACCTTATCAACTGTCTTAGTATTAGTGTGAGCACTTTCTGAGCGTTTTTAAGTTCGTTTAGCTGAGCGTTTTTAAGTTTGTTTTAGCTTAAGTGTTTGTTAAGAAAAGTGAACACTGTGCCAAAGTATTGTCTGGGATTGACTACGTAGCTCATGGCATGAGTGGCATTTTCTACGGTAAGTTCTTCTTTGTCGGGCGAAGTACTGGAGTCAAATAATTGCTGCATCATGGCAAATGGTACCAGATCGTCAGTGTTGCCGTGGATAAAGAGGGTAGGTAAATTGGCATGCTGTACGGCCTTGATGGGTGTGGCATCTGAGAAATAGACGCCGGTGCGCACTTTAGTCATGAGGTTGGCTACCCATAAAATAGGTTCAGGTGGAATATTCTTAATGGTCTTTACAAGTTCCATTTCCAGCATCTGATAAGCACTTGTATAACCGCAGTCCTCTACGACTGCTTTAATATTAGTAGGAAGTTTTCCGCCTTCGGCCAGCATGACAGTAGCAGCTCCCATGGAAACGCCATGGAGAACAATCTGGGCAGAGGGGTCTTTCTTGATAATATCCTTGCTCCAGTCTATAATATCTTTGCTTTCCAAAATACCTAAGGTAATGTATTTGCCTTCGCTTTTGCCTGCCGCTCTTAAATCCGGGGTAAGAACTTGGTAACCATTGTGCAAATAAGCTCTGGCCAAATTCCATACATAGGTTTGGTTACCGCCATAGCCGTGTACCAAAATAACCCAGCGATGGTTGCTGTTTTTCTTGGCTCAAAATAAGTGGCTTGCAGTTTTAATCCGTCTTGGGAAGTCATTTGCCAATCTTCTGAAACATAGTTTGGTTTATCTACTTCAGGGGCTTTCTTTACACCTAAAATGGTGGAGTAGGCTTGAGGCGGACCATGAGGATTCATGTCATTACCGCGTTTTAGGGTAAAATTAACAAAATAGTCGCCTACGAAATAGCCGGCGCCTGCTAAAAGAGCAGTAAAAATGAGTACGAGAATCAAAAAGAAAATTAATAGATATTTACGCATGAGATCACCTGAGATAAATAGTTTTCTGTTAAGTATATATCTTATACTAGGGTTTAAGTCAAGAGGAAAGTGGGACAAAGGGACGCGTCCGCCGTCCCCGCTTTTCTGAAAAGGTGGGACAGCGGACGCGTCCCTTTGTCCCAACGTCTGAATTTTCCCACAACTTATAGTGCTTAAATAGGTAAATACCACTTGTATTTGTGGGCATTTTTTCATATAATTATATATGATATGTGTTAACTGGGAGGTCCTATTTGTGACAGAAAAGAAAAAATACAAACGGGTAATTCTAAAGTTAAGTGGCGAAGCATTAGCAGGTCCTAAGGGTTATGGTATTGATCCTGTAACTGTTGATGATATAGCCAGCCAGATTCAAGATTTGGCTAATTTAGGACTAGATGTAGCCGTTGTTAATGGTGGAGGCAATATTTGGAGAGGTCTTTCCGGTAGTTCTAAGGGGATGGATAGAGCCACAGCAGATTATATGGGCATGTTGGCTACTATTATTAACTCTTTGGCTTTGCAGGACGCTTTGGAAAATCGTGGCGTTCCTACCAGAGTACAAACTGCCATCGAGATGCGCCAGATTGCAGAGCCTTACATTCGTAGGCGTGCCATCAGACACTTGGAAAAGAGTAGAGTAGTTATTTTTGCAGCAGGTACCGGTAATCCGTATTTTTCTACAGATACTACCGCCGCACTGAGAGCTGCTGAGATTGAAGCCGATGCCATCTTGATGGCAAAGAAGGGCGTAGATGGGGTTTATGATAGTGATCCCAAGCTAAATCCCAAGGCTAAGAAGTTTGATAGGTTAACCTATCTTGATGTAATCCAAAAACATTTAAAGGTCATGGATTCCACTGCAATTAGTCTTTGCATGGATAACAAGATTCCCATTGTAGTTTTTGATATTGATAAGAAAGGTAATATCGTGAAGGCTGCACATGGCGAAAAAATAGGGACCTTAGTTGGAGGCGAGGCATAATGGCTACTGTTGATGAGTTAATGACTAAGACAAAAGATCGCATGGACAAGGCAATCAACGCTTTACGTGGTGAATTGACCGCTATTCGTACCGGTCGCGCTACCCCGTCCTTATTGGACAGAATTAAAGTTGATTATTATGGTACACCTACACCGATTAACCAAGTTGCTAATATTTCTGTTCCCGAGCCTAGAATGATGTTAATCTCTCCTTGGGAAAAGAGCATGATTAAACCTATTGAGAAGGCTATTCAAACTTCTGATTTGGGTATTAATCCTAATAGCGATGGCAGTGCCATTCGTCTGAACCTGCCTCAGCCCACTGAGGAAAGACGTAAGGAACTTGTTAAGATGGTTAATAAGAAGGGCGAAGCTACTAGAATTGAAGTCCGCAATATTAGACGTGATATTAATGAAGCTTTGAAGAAAGAATTAAAAGCTAGAACCATTACTGAAGATGCTAATAAGCAGGCTCTTGACAAGGCTCAAAAGCTAACTGACCAATACATGAAGGAAATAGACAAGGTATTGGCTAATAAAGAAAAAGAAGTAATGGAGATTTGATTTTTTTACTTGTTTGTTCGGGAAACCTAACAATATATACTAATCTTACTGATTGGTTAAATTCAGGAAAGGAGGCGTAAGATTATGGCACATAAAATTAATGCTGATGAATGCATCGGTTGTGGTACCTGCGCAGGCTCTTGCCCGGTAGGCGCTATAAAAGATGATGGTGGCAAGTATAAGGTGGATGAGGCTGCTTGTATCGATTGCGATGCTTGCACAGGCTCTTGCCCAGTAGGCGCTATTAAGGCTGAATAATTAATAGCAAAGATTGCGCAACCCTACACTGGGTTGCGCAAATTTTTTGTGAGGAGACAACAACATGTTTAAGAATCTCTTTACGGAAGCAGGCAAAATTAAAACGATCCACTTCTGGCTGCTCATAATGTTGATATGAACAATATTCCCAAGCATATTGCCATTATTATGGATGGCAATGGACGTTGGGCTAAAGCGCAAGGCAAACCAAGAACCTATGGTCACAATGTGGGAGCTAAAACTCTCCGTACCATAGTAAGTTTGCCAATTCCTTAGGCGTCAAGGTTTTAAGCGCCTATGCTTTTTCTACGGAAAATTGGAAAAGGCCGATTACAGAAGTAAATTTTATTATGGAGCTATTAAGCCGGTATTTAACTGACGAGATAGACGAGTTTAACGAAAATAATGTGCAGGTACGTTTCATGGGCTCCCGGGAAGGGTTGCCTAAGGTAGTGCAGGAGAAGATGGATTATGCTCTGAAGGCTACTTGTAACAATACCGGCATTATTCTTAATTTAGCAATTAACTATGGCGGACAGGCTGAGATTCTTCATGCTGTGCAAAGTATTGCTCAGCAGGTGAAGGATGGCAAGCTGGAGCCCCAAGCTATAGATATACAGATGGTGGAAGATAATTTATATTCCAGACAGTTACCGCCTCCTGATTTATTAATCAGACCGGGTGGGGATTTACGGGTAAGTAATTTTATGCTGTGGCAGATTGCTTATGCAGAAATTTGGACTACAGATACATACTGGCCTGCCTTTACCCAAGAGATGCTTTTGGATGCTATTAGAAGTTATCAAAAACGGGACCGCCGTTATGGTGGCCTTAATTCAAAATAAGCTGGTGACTTATGAAACAACGTATTATGACGGCGATAGTGGCTATTCCCATTGCCCTGCTTTTAATTTGCCTGGGTGGTTGGTTTTATTCAGTAGGTGTAGCAGTACTAGCCTTGGTGGGGTGGCAGGAATTTTATAGGATGCTGATCAATCGTGATGCCAAGCTATATTATGTGACAGGCGGTCTTTCCGTAATCGGACTGGTGCTGTCCGCAGCAGTGGACAAGGCTCACTACAGTGTGCCTATTTTGGCTATCGCTATTTTGGCTATCATGCTGGAAGCACTTTACAATTACAAGAATGGTCAATGGGTTACTTCTGTAGCCTTGACTAGCTTTGGCGTGCTTTATGTAGGCCTGTTGTTTAGTCACTTTATTTTGTTAAGACAATTGCCCGGTACGCCTGTATCCATCATGTCGCATTTTATTTTAGACAGAGGCGAGGCTCTGCTTTGGGTTGTTTTGTTAGGTACTTGGGCTAGTGATACTTTTGCTTATTTTATTGGTGTAGCCATCGGTTCACACAAGCTTATTCCTGCGGTCAGTCCCAAGAAAAGCGTTGAGGGTGCGGTGGCTGGTTTTGTAGGTAGTATTGCTGTGGTGATGGCCTTGGGCGTGAAGTGGTTAAACTATCCTGCAGAAAGAATGGTAGGCTTGGCTCTAATCATTGCCTTATTTGCTCCTTTGGGAGACTTAGTGGAATCTATTTTGAAGCGTAATTGCGAGATTAAGGATTCCGGTAACTTCTTCCCTGGACACGGCGGTGTGTTGGACCGTTGCGATAGTTTGTTGTTTGCCATTCCCTTGGCTTATTACTATATTATCTTGGTATTACATTAAGCGTTGAGAGGGTGTAGTCATGAAGAAAATTGCCATCTTAGGGTCTACCGGTTCTATTGGAACTCAGACCTTGGAAGTTGTAGCCGCTAATCCTACGGAATTATCTGTGGTGGCTTTAGCTGCACATAAAAATGTGGCATTAATTCTTAAACAAATTGAAGCTTTTCATCCGCAGTTGGTGGCTTTGTCTGATGAGGCAGCAGCCAAGGAACTCAAGGCAAATTATCACGGTTCTACCAAAATTGTGGCAGGTGCTGAAGGCGTGATGGAGGTAGCTACCTATAGTGAGGCAGATACCGTGCTAGGTGCCATGGTTGGCTATAGCGGTTTAAAACCTACCTTGGCAGCTATTCATGCCCACAAGAATATTGCTTTGGCCAATAAGGAAACTTTGGTGGCTGCCGGTAGTATTGTGATGGCAGCGGTGGCTCAGGAGGGCGTTAAGTTGACGCCTGTAGATAGTGAGCACAGTGCGATTTTCCAAGCCTTGCAAGGTGGTAAGCATAGCGAAGTAGCTAAGATCATTATTACATGCTTCCGGTGGACCCTTTAGGGATAAGACTTTAGCTGAGCTGGAAGATGTTACAGTGGAGCAGTGTCTCCATCATCCCAACTGGGTGATGGGACCTAAGGTTACCATTGATTCTTCTACTTTGGCTAACAAGGGTCTGGAAATCATGGAGGCACACTGGTTGTTTGACATGTCCTACGATCAAATTGAGCCTGTTATTCATCCCCAGAGCATTGTTCATTCTTTGGTGGAATTCAAAGATGGTGCAGTGCTGGCTCAATTAGGCTTGCCTGATATGAGGCTGCCTATTCAGTATGCATTAAGTTATCCTAATAGATGGGATAATGCTTTTGGTCATTTGGATTTGACTCAGCTTAAAGAACTTACCTTTAGCAAACCTGATACCAAGATTTTTAAGGCTTTGGGTTTGGCCCAATTTGCCGGTAGGCAAGGCGGGATTTTGCCCTGCGTTTTCAACGCTGCCAATGAGGTAGCGGTGGAGAGCTTCTTGCAAGGCAAGATTAAGTATCTGGGCATTGCCGAGCTTATTGGCGATGTTATGGAGCAGAGTGAACAAATTGCTACTCCTACCTTAGAGGATATTGAAACAGTTGATAAGGAAACCAGAATAAAGGCCAAAGAGATTTTGGCAAAGCAGTTGTAATAGGAGGTAAATTTTGTTAACGATTTTAGCATCAATTCTTGTGTTTGGCGTCTTGATTACCGTCCATGAATTAGGACATTTTCTGGTGGCCAAGCTAACGGGTATGAAAGTCGACGAATTTGCTGTAGGCTTTGGACCCTTGATTTATCAGAATAAAACACCTGAAACCATTTATTCTTTAAGGCTGGTTCCTTTAGGTGGTTATAATAAGATTGCCGGTATGGAAGCCGACGACAGAGATAGACCGGATGGTTTTAACAGCAAGCCCTTATGGGCCAGGATGCTGGTAATTTGCGCCGGGTCTGCCATGAATTTTATTTTGCCGGCTTTGTTGTTTTTCGTCATCTTCATGTCTTCCGGTATGGATACGCCGGTAAATAAGGCTGTAGTTGGTATGGTGAGCGCCGGACAACCGGCAGCGGCCGCAGGCATTATGCCTGAAGATAAGATAATTGCTATTAATGGCACTCAGGTTACAACCTGGGAAGATTTGATTAATACGATGAAGGCTAATGGTCCCAAGGAAACAGTTTTTACCATTGACAGAGCCGGTTCTGTACGGGATTACAAAATTGTTCCTGAGATGAACACGGAGCTGGGCAGACCGTTGATTGGCATTGGTCCCAAGTTTACCAAGCGTCCTATGGGCGTTGTGGAATCAGTGACGACTTCTATTTCGTTTGAACAAAAAATCATTGGTAATATGCTGACTGCTTTAAAACGCATTGTGACAGGACATTCTTCTTCTGCAGAGCTATCCGGACCTATTGGCGTAGCTCAGATGGCAGGCGATGTGGCTTCTCAAGGTGTCTTACCGCTCTTAAATTTCATTGCTTTCCTCAGCATTAACCTGGCTATCATTAATATGCTGCCGGTGCCTGCCTTAGATGGCGGACAACTTGTGGTACTGATGGTTGAGGGAATTAGAGGTAAACCCATTTCCATCAAATGGCAGGAAAGAATCCAGATGCTGGGTTTTGCTTTAATTATTTTGTTGACTTTATTTACCACCTTTAATGATTTAAGTCGTTAGGAGGCTACATAGTGCGTAGAAAAACCAGAGTACTGACTATCGGTAAGGTTAAAATTGGCGGGGACAATCCTATTGTGGTACAGTCCATGACCAATACCAAAACTGAAAATGTAGAAGCAACCGTTAAACAAATCAATGAATTAGCAGCCCTGGGCTGCGAGGTAATTCGTTGTGCCATTCCTACCATGGAAGCAGCTAAGGCTATTGCCCAGATTAAGAAGGGCATCAGCATTCCTATGATTGCTGATATTCATTTTGATTATAAGCTGGCTTTGGAGGCTATTAAGTCCGGTGTAGATGGTCTGCGTCTTAACCCAGGTAACATTGGGGGACGAGACAGAGTAGAGGCAGTGGTTAAAGCTGCCAAGGAACGTAATCTGCCTATTAGGATAGGTGTGAATGGTGGTTCCTTGCCACAGGATTTGTTACAAAAATATGGTCATCCTACAGCTGAGGCTTTGGTAGAAGCAGCCTGGAGGCATATTCATATTCTGGAAGATATGCACTATAATAATATTAAAATTTCTCTTAAGGCTCATGATGTGCCCTTGACTATTGCAGCCTATCGGCTCTTGGCCAGTCAATGCGACTATCCTTTGCATGTAGGCATTACCGAGGCTGGTACTGTTAATTCCGGTATCATAAAATCAGCAGTAGGCATTGGTGCTCTCTTGGCGGAGGGTATTGGCGATACCATCAGAGTTTCCTTGACAGGCGATCCTGCCAACGAAGTGAAGGTGGCATATCAGATTTTGAAGGCACTGAATTTGAGAGATTATGGTCCTACCTTGATTTCTTGTCCGACCTGTGGTCGTACTTCCATTGATTTAGAGAAGGCTGCCACGGAAGTGGAAAAACGTCTGGCTGCTATCAAGGAGCCGATTACCGTTGCAGTAATGGGCTGCGTAGTTAATGGCCCCGGTGAAGCCAGAGAAGCTGATGTTGGCCTGGCCGGTGGTAAGGGCGAGGGACTGATTTTCCAAAAGGGACAGATTTTAAGAAAAGTTCCTGAAAATGTTTTGGTAGATGAATTGTTTAAAGAAATAGATAAAATATTGTTGGAAAGGAAGAATAAATAATGCGCGTTTCCCAATTGTATGCACCAACTTTACGTGAGGTTCCTGCTGAGGCAGAGCTTATCAGTCATCGCTTAATGCTCAGAGCAGGTTTTATCAGAAAATCAGCGGGAGGCATGTATTCTTATTTGCCGCTGGCTTGGCGTAGTATTAAGAAAATTGAAACCATCATCCGTGAAGAAATGGATGCTACCGGTGCTCAGGAAATAATGATCGCCGATTTTGCAACCTGCTGAGATTTGGCAAGAGAGCGGCCGTTGGTCTGTATATGGTCAGGAAATGTGCAGATTTAAAGATCGTCACGGTAGAGAATTTTGCTTGGGACCAACTCATGAGGAATTGGTTACCAGCTTGGTTCGTGCCGAGGTAAGAAGCTATCGTCAAATGCCTTTAAATTTGTACCAGATTCAAAGTAAGTTCCGTGATGAGCGCCGTCCTCGTTTTGGACTGATGCGTTCTCGTGAATTTATCATGAAGGATGATTATTCTTTTGATGTGGACGAGGCTGGCTTGGATGTATCCTACAAGAAAATGTATGATGCTTACACCAATATCTTTACACGGTGTGGCTTGAACTTCAGACCGGTTGAAGCTGATAGCGGTGCTATTGGTGGCAGTGGTTCTCATGAGTTCATGGCTATTGCTGACAGCGGTGAAGCTGAAATTGTTTATTGCAACGATTGTCATTATGCTGCTAATGTAGAAAAGGCTGAGTTTGCTCCCATTGTCGCTCCTGAGGAAGAAGCTAAGGCCAAGGAAGAAGTAAATACTCCTGATTGCAAGACTATTGAAGATGTTTGCAAGTTTTTGCATTTGCCTGTAGACCACTCTGTCAAAGCAGTTGCTTATACTTCTGACAAGGGCTTGATTCTTTGCTTTGTCCGTGGTGACCATGATGTTAATGAAATCAAAGTCATCAATGCTACCGGTGTTACCGAGGTGGATATGGCTCCTGCTGAAATGCTGGCGGCTGCCGGTACAGTAGGCGGTTTCATGGGACCGGTAGGCTTAGAACCTAAAAAAGCCATTGTTGTTATTGATAGCACTGTCATGAATATGCATAATATTTGCTGTGGTGCTAACAAAGTAGATACTCACTATATTAACGTCAATCCGAAAACTGATTTTGTGTCTGCCATTGTGGCTGATATTCGTTTGGCTAAGGCCGGCGATCCTTGCCCACGTTGTGGCGGTAAGCTGTCCGCTGCCAGAGGCATTGAAGTTGGTCAGGTCTTCAAGCTGTTTACTAAGTACTCTGAGCCAATGAAAGCCACCTATCTGGATATCAACGGCCAGGAACAACCCATTTACATGGGTTCCTACGGTATTGGTGTAGGTCGTACCATGGCTGCTGTTATTGAGCAACACAATGATAAGGATGGTATTATCTGGCCGAAGGCTGTTGCTCCTTATCAAATCATTGTCCTTCCTGTTAATACCAAGGACGAAGCAAGTAATGCTAAAGCAGAAGAGATTTACAATAAATTGACGGCTGAAGGCATTGAAACTGTTATTGATGATAGAGATGAAAGAGCCGGTGTTAAGTTCAAGGATGCTGACCTGATTGGTTATCCTCTGAGAGTGGTAGTAGGTCCTAAGACTTTAGCTAAGAGCCAAATAGAAGTAAAGACCAGAGCTACCGGTGAAGTAGTAATGGTAGATGTGAATGGCGATTATTTAACAGAAATCAAAAACCTTTTAGCTAAAACCTTATAAGCAGAAATGAAGGTGACGTAGATGCTGGATACAATAACTGCTCAAATGATCATTAGATTATGTGCTGCGGCAATTTTAGGCGGCATAGTAGGTGTGGAAAGAGGTAGCGCCGATAGACCGGCAGGCTTGAGAACCCATATTCTGGTTTGTGCCGGTTCTGCTTTGATTATGATGGTGTCTCTCTACGGCTCCGATGGGCTAACAGCAGGCCGGGATTCTTCCCGTATTGCAGCCCAGGTGGTCAGCGGTATAGGTTTTTTAGGTGCCGGTACCATTTTGCATGATGGCTTTAACGTACGAGGCCTTACCACTGCTGCCAGTTTGTGGATGGTGGCTGCTATTGGTTTGGCTTGTGGTAGTGGCATGTTTATCATTGCCATATTTGCTACGGTTATCATGCTGATTACTTTGGTTACCTTCCATGGTTTGGAAAAACGTTTTTATGATACCGGTAAGACAGAACGCCGTTATATAAGAATTATTGTTAAGAAGAATATGGACGGAATTCCCAAGGTGCTGGATTATTTACAAAAAATAATGTTAAGACCAGAACCTTAAACATTAAAGAAGATATTGCCGGCAATACTATTACCGCAGAGTTTTATCTAAAAATCATGCGAGATGGTAATATTGATGGCATTATTACTGATATGCAAAAAATTGATTCTGTAATTTCCATAGAAAATATTGGCTAAGAAAAGCGAGAGAAGTAAGTAAGATGTCGCAAAAATATGTTATCAAACCTGATCTAAATACTTTTAGAAACTTTATGTCTACTTTGGAATTATCTCCTGAAGAAGCTTCGTTGCTTAAACGTTTGCTGGTGCAAGAGGTGCATTTGGACGAAGCAGCTAAGACTTGGGAAATTTACTATGCCCAAGGCGAAGTAGAGGCTAAGGGACATTCCCTTTTTAGACAATATGGGCAAAAAGCTAGCCGCTGCTTGTGCTTTAACAAGCGCGGCTTTTCTTGTGTTGCCTGCCAACGATTTGGAATCAGAGCTGGAACCTGAAGCTGGTCCCTATGCCTGAGCCTGAGCCGGAAGATGAGCCTATGATTGA
>Ga0268359_11341_pt1 | contig 26862 bp, 29 predicted proteins | sample BioMet11_FD_194416 | JGI IMG/M metagenome (GOLD analysis project Ga0268359, IMG submission 194416) | Sewage microbial communities from Oakland, California, United States - Biofuel 11 (PacBio Assembly) | ecosystem: Engineered > Wastewater > Sewage > Unclassified | place: USA: California | collected...
CTCCTGGATGAACGGGGGAAACGGCTGGGCGTGGAAGACCCTACCGGTGGTCTCGTCGGTTATGGTGCCTTCGTCCGCATCCACGGAGACGACGTCGCCGTCGGAGATGGCGTCGACGGCCTCGGGGCACTCGAGGATGGGCAGGCCCATGTTGATCGAGTTGCGGTAGAAGATGCGCGCGAAGCTCTTGGCGATGACGCACGAGATTCCGGCCGCCTTGATGGCCACGGGGGCATGCTCGCGGCTCGAGCCGCACCCGAAGTTCTCCTCGGCGACGATGATGTCTCCGGGCCGTACCCTCGAGACGAATGTGGCGTCGAGGTCCTCGAGGCAGTGCCGGGCGAGCTCGGCCGAATCGGACGTGTTGAGATAGCGAGCCGGGATGATGACGTCGGTGTCGACGTCGCGTCCATAGCGAAAGACGGTCCCCTCAAACTGCATGAGCGCTTTTCCTTTCTGCGCGTAAAGAGCGGTGCAACCCGCCCGAAGGCCCTACAGGTCGGACGGAAGTGCGATGTGGCCGGCCACGGCCGAGGCCGCGGCGACGGCGGGACTGGCGAGGTACACCTCCGAGGTCGGATCGCCCATGCGGCCGACGAAGTTGCGGTTCGTGGACGAGACGCACCTCTCTCCCGCAGCAAGGATTCCCATGTAGCCGCCCAGGCACGGGCCGCACGTGGGCGTCGACACCACGCAGTGGGCGTTGACGAAGACGTCCATGAGGCCCTCGTGCACGCACTGGAGCCACACGCCCTGGGTGGCGGGAATCACGATGCAGCGTACGTTCGGGTTGACCGTGCGGTCGCGAAGGACGTCGGCGGCGGCGCGCATGTCCTCGATGCGGCCGTTGGTGCAGGAGCCAATGACGGCCTGGTCAATGACGATGCCACGGCTCTCGGCCACGGGGTGGGTGTTGCTCGGCAGGTGAGGCCATGACACCGTGGGGACGATGTCGGCCGCGTCGATGTGGATGACCTGCCTGTACCGGGCGTCCACGTCGGGGTGATACTCGCGGTACGGGCGCTTGGCACGACGGTCCATGTATGCGCGGCACGTCTCGTCGACCTCGAAGAGACCGGCCTTGCCGCCGGCCTCGATGGCCATGTTGGCGATGGTGAGACGCCCCTCCACCGAGAGGTTCTCGATGGTGGTGCCGGAGAACTCCATGGCGCAATAGAGCGCGCCGTCGACACCGATCATGCCGATGACGTAGAGGATGACGTCCTTGGCGCAGGCGCCTGCGGGAAGCTCGCCGTCGATGACGAAGCGGATGGTCTCGGGCACCTTGAACCAGGCTCGACCCGTTGCCATACCCACGCCCGCGTCGGTGGACCCCACGCCCGTGGAGAACGCACCGATGCCGCCATAGGTACAGGTGTGGCTGTCGGCACCGATGACGAGGTCGCCAGGGACGACGATGCCCTGCTCGGGGAGAAGGGCGTGCTCGATGCCCATGCAGCCCTGCTCGAAGTAGTTGGTGATGGCGTTCTCGTGGGCGAAGTCGCGCGTCACCTTGGTCTGCTCGGCGGACTTGATGTCCTTGTTGGGCGAGTAGTGGTCAGGCACGAGGAAGATGCGGTCCTTGTCAAAGACGCCCGCGCCTATCTCGTGCACGGTCTTGATGGCAATGGGCGCGGTGATGTCGTTGGCGAGGACGCCGTCGAGGTCGCACTCGACGAGCTGGCCGGGAACGACCTCGTCGAGACCGGCGTGGTCGGCCAGTATCTTCTCGGCCATGGTCATGGAACGTGGCATGTTCTGCTGCTCCTCTCGGGAACGGGGGTTACGCGCCCTCGTGCTGTCGTGCGGTCTGGATCATGCGGTTGATCGCGTTGACGTACGCCTTGGCCGACGAGACGATGATGTCGTTGTCGGCGCCACGGCCGGTGAAGATCCTGCCGTCATCGGACTGGATGCGGACGGTGACCTCGCCGATGGCGTCGATACCGCGGGTGACGGCCTTGACCGCGAACTCCTGCAGGTCGCCATGGACGGAGACGACCTGGTCGATGGCCTTGTAGGCCGCGTCCACCGGGCCGGTGCCCGTGGAGCAGACCACGTGCTTCTCGCCGCTCTCGTCGGTGATCGTGGCCGTTGCCGTGGGGACGAGCGGATCGCCGCAGGAGACCTGAAGCGCAATCAAGCGCGTAGATGGCGGTGACGTCGCGCTGACGCTCCTGGACCATCGACTCGAGGTCCTCATCGTAGACCTCCTTCTTCTGGTCGGCGATCTCGAGGAAGCGTGTTGTAGACCTCATCGAACTCGGCGTCCTCGAAGGTGTAGCCGAGCTCGCCGAGGCGGTGGCGCAGGGCGGCGTGGCCGGAGCGCGCCGACAGGATGATCTCGGATCCCGCGGCACCAACGTCTGCGGGATCGATGATCTCGTAGGTGTCGCGTGCCTTGAGGACGCCGTCCTGGTGGATGCCGGACGAGTGCGCGAAGGCGTTGGCACCGACGATGGACTTGTTGGCCTGGACGGTCATGCCAGTGATGCGCTCCACGAGGTGAGAGGCGCGGGTGAGCTCGGTCGTGACGACACCCGTGTGCGCGTCGAGCTCTTCCCCATGCATCCGTATCGCCATGACGACCTCTTTCGAGCGCGGTGGTTGCCGGCGCGCTCGCCCAGGCCGTTGATGGTGCATTCCACCTGCTTGGCACCGTTGCGGACGCCAGCCATCGCGAGGGCGGTGGCCATGCCGAGGTCGTTGTGCGTATGGACCGAGATCGTGACGTTCTCGATGCCGATGACGTTGTCGGAGAGACCCTTGATGCGACGACCGAAGTCTTTCGGGAAGCTGGTAGCCGGTGGTGTCGGGGATGTTCACCACGGTGGCGCCGGGCATCCACGACCGCCTTGATCACGCGCTTCGAGGAACGCCTGGTCGGCGCGGCCGGCGTCCCTCGGCATAGAACTGCACGTCATCGACGTAGCGATTGGCGTATTTGACGCAGTGGACGGCGCGCTCGATGCACTCGTCCTCGGAGATGTGCAGCTTCTCGTTGAGGTGCTGGGGTGACACGGCCGAGACCGGTGTGGATGCGGGGGCGCCTGGCGGTCTTGAGGGCCTCGGCCGCACGGTCGATGTCCTTGTCGACGGCACGCGTGAGACCGACCACGACGGCATCGTCTCCTGCGAGGCGGCCGATCTCCTGCACGGAGCGGAAGTCGCCTGGGGAGGAGATGGGGAAGCCGGCCTCGATGATGTCCACGTGCATGCGCAGGAGCTCCTGGGCGATGATGAGCTTCTCCTCCGTGTTCATGCTGGCACCAGGGCTCTGCTCTCCGTCGCGAAGCGTGGTGTCGAAGATGTCAATCTTACGAGTCATGTGGTGCTCCTCTCGGTCGGTCTCCCTCGGGGCGTTTTGCTGCGAACGCGGACCTAGGCCGCGACAATCGATAAACCCATGCTGTACGGTAAACCATGACGGGGAAAGCTGGTGTCCCGGCGTTTAATCGCAGCGGCGACACAATAACGCGCGCAAGGATGAATCGTGCCCTAGCGCGCGCAGGGTAGCGGGAGGACTGATAGGACGAGAAGCTCGGCGGATACGTCGACGAGTACGTGCACGCTTGCACGCTCGACGAGCTCCACACATGATGCTTCCTGCCTAGCCATGATCTGCCTCCCGGCGGTGACGCCCGCGAATCGGGTGCCTTGTCTAGTGACTATGGCACACGACGCACGTCGTTTCTCTTTTAGTCGCAGGCCGGAAACAAAGTCTAGAGCATGAGGGGAAGAAAGGCTCTTTTTGGGGGTGGCTGGCAGCGTAGCGTTGCTCAAGCGGCAACCCGTGCGGGAAAAATGCACGCACGGACGGCTTGTGCGAGAAAACCGTCCGTACGCGACATAATCAGCTTGGAACCCGTCCGTACGGACAACTTGTGCGAGAAAACCGTCCGTGCGCGACACGAGTGACGCCAGCGTTGCTCGGCGAGCGACACGCAGGCCCTATCCCAAGACCTCGCCCGCGATACGCGCCGTCTCGGTGGCATCCTTGGCGTAGTAGTCCGCACCGACCATCTTCGCATACTCGGGGTTGAGCACGGCGCCACCCACCACCACCTTGCACCAGGGGGCCCTCTCGCGGAGAAGCGCGATGGTGTCGGCCATGGCGGGGACCGTTCCCGTCATGAGCGCCGAGAGTCCCACGAGACCGACGTGGTCGGCAACCACGGCGTCGGCCACGAGCTGCGGGTCGACATCGCGACCGAGGTCGATGACGTCGTAGCCGTAGTTCTCCAGCAGCATGCGCACGATGTTCTTGCCGATGTCGTGGATGTCACCCTTGACGGTGCAGACCACGACCCTTCCCTTTGCGGGCACCGCCTCCCCGGAGCCCGACGAGGCGCCAATCTCCCTGATCGTCTCGAAGCCTGCCTTGGCGGCCTCGGCCGAGGCCATGAGCTGCGGCAGGAAGAACGTGCCCCTTTCGAAGCGAACACCCACCTCGTCGAGGGCCGGGATGAGCACCTCGTCGATGGCATAGAACAGGTCGTGGTCCGCCAGCACCTCACGCACGGCATCGGGCACGGGTTCCCTTCGACCCGCAAGCACCAGGTCGAAGACGCGCCGCTCCGGCGTGACGGGGGCCGCCGGTGCGACGGTGGTCGTGGCGCTCTCGCTCGTGGCGGACGCGGGCGCAGGCATCCCGACAACGTCCGAGCGATCGGCGTAGTGCGCCACGTAGTGCTGGGCGCTCTCGTCCTCGCCCGTGAGCACGCGCCAGGAATCGACCACGTCCATCATGCGGGTAACGTTGGGATTGACGATTGCGAGGTCGAGACCGGCGGAGAACGCGGCGGCGAGGAAGGTGCCGTTGACGAGCGAGCGAAAGGGCAGGCCGAACGAGATGTTCGAAACCCCGAGCACGGTGCGCACGCCCGGAAGCTCCGCCTTGACCCTGCGGATGCCGTCGAGGATGGCACGTGGCGCGGTCTGGTCGGTGGAGGCGGCCATGGCGAGGCAGTCGATCACCACGTCATGCCGGGGAATGCCCAGCCGGTCTGCCTCGCCCACGATACGCCGGGCCACGTCCAGTCGGCCCTCCGCGGTCTTGGGGATGCCCTCCTCGTCGAGCGTGAGGCCCACGACCGCGCACCCGTAGTGCCTGGCGATGGGCAGCACGGCATCCATGGTCTCCTGCCGGCCGTTGGTCGAGTTGATGAGCGCCTTGCCGGGGTAGCGGCGCACGGCCGCCTCGATGACCTCGGGGTCGGCGGCGTCGATCTGCAGCGGCAGCGTGGAGACGCCCTGGAGCTCGTCGACGAGCTGGCACATGACGGCCTTCTCGTCGATCTCGGGAAGACCCGCGTTGACGTCGAGGATCTGCGCGCCGCGTCTGGTCTGCTCGATGGCCATGCCCATGACGTAGTCGTGGTTGCCGGTGCGCAGGGCCTCCTTCATGAGCTTCTTGCCCGTAGGGTTGATGCGCTCGCCGATCACACCCACCTGGCCCGCCTCGATGGCCGTGTACTCCTGCGGACCCGCCACCACGAAGCAGTCACGCAGGTGGCGCGGAGCAGGCCTGCGGCCATTGAGCAGGGACTTCTCGCCGGCGATGTAGGAGGGCGTGGTCCCACAGCAACCGCCCACGATGGTGACGCCGGCGTCGAGCATGCGCCGTACGGCCGCACAGTACTCGTCGACGTCGATGTCGTAGAGCGTGGCGCCGTTCTCGACGCGCGGCAGCCCGGCGTTGGCCTGTGCCATGACGGGACAGTCCGCCCAAGGGAGCATGCGTTCTACGAGCGGGGCCACGTCATCGGGCCCGAGCGAGCAGTTGATCCCCACGGCTGCGGCACCGAGGGACGAGAGCGTGATGGCGGCGACCTCGGGCGTGGTGCCCAGGAAGGTACGACCGTCCTCGTCGAAGGTCATGGTCACGAAGGCGGGCAGGTCGGAGTTCTCGCGACAGGCGAGGAGGGCGGCCTTGGCCTCGGCGAGGTCGGCCATGGTCTCGATGATGAAGAGGTCGGCCCCCGCGGCGTCCGCCGCGCGCACCTGCTCGGCGAAGAGCCCGTAGGCATCGTCGGGGGAAAGGGTGCCCATGGGCTCGAGCAGCTGACCGATGGGGCCGAGGTCGGCCGCCACGTAGCGTGCGCCAGAAGCCTTGGCGCAGGCGACGGCAGCCGAGAACACCTCCTCCACCGTCGCGGCGGAGCCAAGCTTCGCGCTACTGGCACCAAAGGTGTTGGTGCTCACCACCTCGGAGCCGGCGGCGACATAGGCGGCATGGACCCGCGTGATCATAGCGGGGTTGGTGAGGCAGAGCAGCTCGGGAACCTCGCCGGCCTCGAGGCCGAGCGATTGCAGCTGCGTACCCATGGCACCATCGAGGAGCAGGAAGTCCTCGCCGCGTAGCACGGCGGCAAGGTGGTCGTCCTTGATGCGGGGCGCACGCGGCGTGAGGCGATCCTCGGGAAGCGCGTTGTTATCCACGGCAGGTCCTTCCGCTCGTGCGAATGGTACAGAAGTCATGGCAGAGGCAGTCGGCGCAGTTGGGGTGCGACGAGCGATGCGGGTCCCGGAACACGCCCATCACGGCGGTGACGCTCTTGGTGGGGGTCATGAGCAGGGTGCTCGAGAGCGTGATGCCCAATCTGCGCGGGGCGTCGAGGGTGGTGAGAAGGACGGGCTGGACCTCCAGGGGCATGTCGCCGTAGCCGGGCGAGAAGCGACCGTTGCAGAACAGCCCGCGACCGGCCGCGTCGGCGATGACGTCCGCCTCGCAGGCGTCCGCCGCACGCTCCACGAGCGTGGTGGCCGCGGCATCAAAGATGACCTGCTCGACGTAGTCGGTAAGCGAGAGCCGGCGAAGCTCGCGCTCCACGCCCATGCCCACGGTGACGGCCATCACCCCCACCGCCACGGCACCAGCCATGTGCTCCTCCATGGAGCGGCCGGGAAGCTCGAGGGAGGTCCCCGCAAGCGAGACGAACGGCGTCCCATCGTCTTTCGTGCCCGCACCGGCCACATCGAAGATGCGCCAGATGCCGCGCGCCCGTCCGATTCGGATGCAGCGTGAGACCACGTCATCGATGCGGGCATCAAGCTCGGTCGTGATCGGCTGGCCCGCATAGCCCAGGTAGCGCAGGACCTCCGAGCGGTCGATGGAGTCTATGTCATATCCGGAGACCAAGGGGGACTCACGCCCCAAGATACCCGCAGCCCACGAGGGCGTCGTGGGCTGCCAGGGCGATCTCCGGATGGTTGATGCTGTACACGTGAAGACCGTCGACGCCGTTGGCGGCAAGGTCGGCGAGCTGCTCGCAGGCATATTCGACACCCGCCTTTGCCTGGTCGGTGGGGTCGTCACCAACACGGACGAGACGCTTCACGACCTTGGCAGGGATGGACGCCCCGCAGTTGAACGCCATGCGTTGGATCTGCTTCACACTCGTGAAGGGCATGATGCCTGCCACGATGGGAAGCTTGATCCGATGACGGAGGCAGAGTTCGCGAAAGCGATAGAAGGTCTCGTTGTCAAAGAAGAGCTGCGAGACGAGAAAGTCGGCGCCTGCATCCTGCTTGATGGCGAGCGCCTCCATGGAGCTCTCGAGACTCTCCGCCTCGACGTGCCCCTCGGGATAGCACGCCGCACCGATGCAGAGGTCGGGTCCAAACGTGCGAAGATGGGCGACGAGGTCGGAGGCGTGGACGAAGTCGACCTCCCTCACGCCAGGACGACGGTCACCGCGCAGCGCGAGCACGTTCTGGACGCCCTGATGCATGAGCTCGCCGATATAGGCGTCCACGTCCGCGCAGGTCGCACCGAGGCAGGTGAGGTGCGCGAGCGCCGTGGTACCGAAGTCCCTCTCGATGGACGCCGCGATCTTGGCGGTGTTGAGCCTGTTGCCCGTTCCACCCGCAGAGTAGGTGACGGAGATCCAGTCCGGAGAGGTCCTGGCCATCTCGCCGGAGATCTGATAGGCGTCCTCGAGGGGCATCTCGCCCTTGGGTGGAAAGATCTCGAGCGAGTAGGTCTGCCGTGCGGCGAGCTTATCGGCGATTCTCATGGCTGGTCCCCTCCCTATCGGTTCGTGGAACATATCCTAGCCGCTGGAGGAGCCGGACGGGAGCACCAATTGCAGCTCGTTACAGGACAGGCACGCATTGTGGGAGAGAACGAGCCTATCCGTGCATGAACGAGGGCATGTCCCCGGTTCGAGCCGCCCTCGCGATCTCTGTCAGGGCATCTGCGACCGAATCCCTGCAGGCGGGGCCCACGTGCCATCGGGCCGCCCGGGATGCCTGCCGGGTGGCGTTTGCCACGGCAACCGAGTTGGGATAGTGCCCGAGCAGGGCAACGTCGTTGTCAGCGTCCCCAAAGCAGCATACCTCCTCGGGCGAGAGGCCGAGAAGACCCATGAGCCAGTCGCCGGCCTGCGCCTTGTCCCAGCCAGCAGGCGTGATGTCGATGTGAGGCAGACCGGGCATGGGGAAGACGAACGAGAGCTCGGGGCAGGCCGCCGCGAGCATCGCGCGAACCTCCTCGCCACGGTCCATGTCCGCGAGCACGCGGACGTTGGCCTTGAAGCAGGGCTGCTCGGGCACCCCCTTGGAGAAGAGGTCCACGTGCCAGAAGAGCTCGGGATGGGCGAGGATGGTGGCACGCGGCGCATCCACCGCGTACTTCTCCTTGCCGTACTCCACCACGAGGAAGGCATCGGGTGCATCGGAAACCGAATCGGCCACGCGCTGGAGCGCGGAGGTGTCGAGCGAAACGGAATGGACCAGCCTCCCATCGAGATAGATGAGCTGACCATTGCTCGTGACCGCAGTGGAGCACGCCTTCTCGTCACCGTCGAACATCCAACCAAGATCGGCGAAGATGCGCCCAGTGGCAGGTGCAAAACACACGTCTGCCTCTTGGAGGGCGTGTATCGCCTCGAGGGCGTGCCGTGTTATGACGTGGTTCTCGCTCCAGATAAGCGTAGAGTCAAGGTCGGAGAGAACGAGCCTGATCATGTGTCCCCCATCTGGCCGGATGCCTTTGCGTATGCCCCCCGCCATCGGTCCCGAACAGAGCATGGGCGCAGAGGCAGCACCTCCACGCCCAAGACCCGGCGCGAGACGGAAGTTGGGGAGTCCGTCATGCGCCATTCACGTTATAGCGATTACGCTTTAAGAAACTATTCAGAAGTCTGCTTTTTGCTTTCCCACTCTGGCTTGCCTTCATTATCATCACAGTTTCTCCATATAAAGCGAGAGCCCCCACGTCGCCGCAGCCGCAAGTGCGATGGCGGGGGCTGCAGGCACGGCTCGCTCGAGGGTGCAACGCCAGCCCGCCCTCCCACATCTGACCACATGTCCGCATTGGGCTACCAAGATAAAGGCACTCATCAGCACGATCAGCACGGGCGTCCACACCGCCCCAAAGCAGAGACCGAGCGCAGAGACGAGCTTCACGTCTCCCCCGCCAACGCCCTGCGTGCCAAAGACCGTCTGCGACACGCGGGCTGACACCATCAACACCGTGGCTGCCTCCACAGCGCCGACGAATGCCGAGACACACGTCGCGCTCCCACGCAAGGACGCAAGGAGATACACCCCACGTACCACTACCACGACGATCACGCAGCGGTTGGGAATTACCCTGCGCCTCACATCCGTGACCACGCAGACCGCAAGCGTCACTGCTATTGCCAAGATCTCCAGAGCGCGCGCGACTTCCATGTCCCCTCCCCTCGATGCTGGTATGCTAGCGCGCCATTCGGGTGCCTGATGGATGCCTTCACGGCTAGATGCCACTCCCTGTCACGCTCCTCGCATGCAAAGCCGCAGCCTGAGACACCCGTTCCATCGGATTCGATGAGGAAAGACGAGTTTGGTCAGGTAGGCGTCAGATGGACGAGCGCCATCGCGCCCACACTCCTCCCGCAGGCGTTGAACACCTGCAAAGCGGGTACACTTCAACTCGTTCTGTAAACCGTCGCGCGTCACGATCTGGAGGGATGCGACGATGTCGGACTGGCTCGTGAAGATCTTCGTGAGGGATGCCGACAACGTATCCGACCCCGCGGTCCGTACGCGATACGGACAGTTCGCCGGCATGGTGTGCATCGTATGCAACGTCTTGCTCTGCGTCGGCAAGGCCATGGTGGGCGTCGCGGTCGGATCTATCTCGATCGTGGCCGACGCCGTCAACAACCTCTCGGACGCCTCGAGCAACATCGTCAGCATGCTCGGCTTCAAGCTCGCAAGCAAACCCGCCGACAGCCACCATCCCTTCGGGCATGGTCGCTTCGAGTACCTTGCGGGCCTCACGGTATCGGTACTCGAGGCCGCCATCGGGATAAACCTCATCATATCGTCGATCGGCAAGATCGCGAACCCCGAGCCCACCACCTTTGGCCCCGCGGTCGTCGTCGTGCTCATCGCGTCAATGGTGGTCAAGCTGTGGATGATGGCCTTCAACAACGAGATCGGCCGACGCATCTCGTCGGACACCCTCAGGGCGACCGCGATCGACTCACGAAACGACGTCATCACCACGGGTGCCGTCCTCATGTCGGCCGTCATCTCAAGTTTCACGGGCTTTGACCTCGATGGTTGGGCCGGTGCCGTCGTGGGCGCCTTCATCCTCTGGAGCGGCCTGGCCCTCATCCGCGACTCCATCGGTCCGCTTCTCGGCATGACGCCCGATTCGCAGATGGTCGAGCACATCAAGGAGAAGATCCTGGGCTATCCTGGGGTGCTCGGTACGCACGACCTCATGGTCCACGACTACGGACCGGGGCGCCAGTTCGCGAGCGCACACGTCGAGATGGCGGGCGAGGCAAACGTCTTCGAGAGCCACGACCTCATCGACAACATCGAGCAGGACTTCAGACGCGAGGGACTTGTGATGACCCTGCATCTCGATCCCATCGTCACCAACGACCCCGCGATCCACGACATGCGAAACTGGATCAACCTGCATGTGAAGGACATCGATCCTCGTCTCTCGATCCACGATCTGCGCACCGTGCCCGGACCCACGCACACCAACGTCATCTTCGACTGCGTGCGCCCGCACGACCTCGAGATGAAAGACGACGAGCTATGTGAACGCATCCAGCGGGTCGTGAGCACGAAGTACCCCCAGGCGATCTGCAAGGTCACGATAGACTCGAGCTACCTCGCGTCATCCGAATAAGACAGAAGGAAAAGGCATGACCTCGTCATCGTACAAGGCAAAGCAGATGATCGTGATGCGTCGCGATCTCAGGATGCGCAAGGGAAAGATAGCCGCCCAGGCGGGTCACGCCTGCGTGGAGGCCACGCTCATGGCCCTCGTGCGCGAGGGTAGGCTTAGCGAGGTCCGCATGACGCCCGACGAGGGCTGGGTCTACCTCGAGCACCCCGCGAGTGAGGTCACTCCACTCTCGGACTGGTTCGATGCGGGCGTGGCCAAGGTCTGCGTCTACGTGGACTCCGAGGACGAGCTCCTCGACATTGCGGAGCAGGGTCATGAGCAAGGGTTTCTCGTTGCGCTCATTCGCGACGCGGGCTTCACGGAGTTCCATGGCGAGCCCACGTACACCTGCCTCGCCTTTGAGCCCCTCCCCGCCGACAGGATCGATCCCATCACCGGCGGGCTGCCCCTCTACTAGCGCGTCCTTCCAAAAAGGAGCGAGCGGCCCAAAGGCCGCCCGCTCGTCTCGTCATCCGATGTCGAAGCCCTAGTACTTGATCCAGGCGTTGGGATCGCCCTGCTCCTCCTTGAGACGGTCCGAGAGCCTGCCCTTGGGACTCGCCGACCAGATGGGTGCAGACTTCTCCGCCCACGCGGCAGCCGCAGCCCTCGTCTTGTCCTCAAGCTCGTCGACGTCTTCGGGACGCACGTAGTCGGTGGACTTGGCACCCGTCTCGTGGACCATCTCGGAGAGCTTGCCGGGGTTGTCAAGCAGCGGGCACGGACGCAGCATGTTGCTGTTGAAGGGCTGGTGCGCCTGGTAGCTCTTGAACAGCGGGCTCTTGTAGCACTCGAGCAGGCTCTTCTCGCGGATGTTGGAGTCCGAGTAGTGGATGAACGCGCAGGGCTCCACGTCACCGGCGGCGTTGATGTGCATGTAGCGACGAGCACCGGCGATGCAGCCGCCCGTGTACTCTCCGTCGTTCCAGAAGTCGGCAAAGAAGAGGGGCACGTTGTTGCGCCAGTTGTGGCGAACGATGTCGTACATGGCGGCACGCTGGTCGGCGGTGGCGAGAAGCTCGGTGGGGGCATCGAGGCCGACGGGCATGTAGGTGAAGATCCATGCAAAGAGGACGCCCTTGTCCACGAGGAACCGGACGTACTCGTCGGAGACGATGGAATCGAAGTTCTGGCTCGTATAGCACATGGAGGCGCCAAAGGGGAGCTTGCGCTCGCGCAGGATGTCCATGGCATGGGTGACCTTCTGGAAGGTTCCCTTGCCGCGGCGAGAGTCGGTGGCCTCCTCGAAGCCCTCGATGGAGAAGGCGGGCATGAAGTTCTTCACGCGAAGCATCTCGTCGGCGAACCTCTCGTCCACGAGGGTGCCGTTGGTAAATGCCGAGAAGAAGCAGTCGGGGTGGTTCTCGCAGAGCCTGATGAGGTCGTTCTTGCGGGTCATCGGCTCACCGCCAGTGAAGAGGTACACATAGGTACCCATCTCGACCCCCTGCGTGATGATGGAGTCAAGCTCCTCGAAGGTGAGGTCCTGGTGGCTGGCGCTCGTGTAGTTGGCGGCCCAGCAGCCGTTGCAGTGGAGGTTGCAGCGGGTGGTCGGGTCCATGAGGATGGCCCACGGGCAGTTGCAGCCCTCGGCGTCGTTGACACGACGCTGGATGTTGCCGCCGACGGTCACGGAGTTGACGAAGAAGTTGTTGACGAAGGTGCGCGCGACCTCGCGGTCGATGTTGGTGACCACGTGGAGCATGAGCTCGCGCCAGTTGTTGCCCGGGGTCTTGAGATAGCCCACGATCATGTTGAAGAGGCGGAGCTGGGCGTCGTTGATCTCGTCGCCCGAGCCCACGAACTTGTTGATCATGGACTCGACCTTGGGCAGGTTTCCGTCGAAGTCGTCGTAGAGCATGTCAAAAGCCTTGTTGACGGCGACGGAGATCGCCTTTGCCTTGATGTTGTCGAGCACTGTTGCCATAGAACCCTCCTCCATGCAATGGGGCGGAGCCCCCTGCGAAACCATGATGCGTGGTACGCCTTGCCCACCGACTCGGTAACGCATGGGTCGGCTCGTTTCGGCACCGTTGTAAAATAATACCGTGGAAGTGGCGTTACCCATGCGTGATTTGTCGCTTTCGGCATACGCGATGTGACCAAAATTCCTACCAATCAAATGGGAATTTGTTACGAAATGCTTATTCCTACTTGTTTACTGGTGTTTTAAGTGGCACGCTCTTGTCACCGCGAGACAAGCCAGAACGGCCATCCTCGCACCCAGACAGAGGGAGACACCATGAAGTTTGCAGACAAGACCGAGAGGCTCATCGGATCCACGCCCCTTGTGGACCTCACTACCCTCGCCAACGGCAACGCGACCATCCTCGGCAAGTACGAGGCCACCAACCCCGGCGGTTCCGTAAAGGACCGCGTGGCGAAGTACATGCTCGACGCCGCCGAGAAGGACGGCTCGCTCCAACCGGGCGGTACCGTCATCGAGCCCACGAGCGGAAACACGGGCGTGGGCCTCGCCATGCTCGCAGCCGAACGCGGCTACAAGATGGTTCTCGTCATGCCTGAGACCATGTCGATCGAGCGCCGCAAGCTCGCCGCGGCCTATGGTGCCGAGATCGTGCTCACCCCCGGCGCGGAAGGGATGAAAGGCGCCGTGGCCAAGGCGGACGAGCTCCGTGACGCGACTCCCGGCTCCATCGTGGCAGGCCAGTTCGTGAACCCCGCCAACCCGCGCGCCCACTACGAGACAACCGGACCCGAGATCTGGCGCGACACCGACGGCACCGTTGACGTCCTGGTGGCAGGCGTGGGGACCGGCGGGACCATCTCCGGCTCGGCGAGATACCTGAAGGAGCAGAAGCCGACCGTCCTCGGCATCGCCGTGGAGCCCGCGGAGTCACAGGTGCTTGCGGGAAAGCCCTCGGGCAGCCATAGGATCCAGGGCATCGGTGCCGGCTTCGTGCCCGACACCTTCGACCGGTCCGTCGTCGACGAGATCATGCCCATAACCTCGGAGGATGCCATCGCGACGAAGAAGCGTCTCGCCTCCGAGAGGGGGCTGCTCGTAGGCATCTCGTCCGGTGCCGCCGTGGCCGCCGCCATCCAGGTGGCCGAGCGTCCCGAGAGCGCGGGCAAGACCATCGTCGCCATCCTCCCCGACACGGGTGAGCGCTACCTCTCCATGGACCTCTGATGAGCCGCATGTCTGACAACAACCCCTCGCTTCTCGCCCTCATGCGCGAGGACGCGCAGGCTGCCCTTGACCGCGACCCGGCGGCGGAGTCGCTCAGGGACATCTGCCTCTACTCCACCGGCACGCGCATCGTGTGGTCGTATCGCTGGCACCGCTGGCTCTACCTGCACGGTATGCGGGGCCTCTCGCTCCTTCTGGCCAAGCGCACGCGACGCAGGCTTGGCGCCGACATCTTTCCCTCCGCACAGATCGGTCGCCGGTTCACGATCGACCATGGCATCGGCGTGGTCATCGGAGGAACGGCCATCATCGGCGACGATTGCCTCATCTATCAGGGCGTCACACTCGGAATGACCGGCAAGCACGGCGGGAAGCGCCACCCCACCCTCGGCAACAACGTGATGGTGGGTGCCAACGCGACCGTTCTCGGCGACATTCACATTGGTGACAACTCCAGAATCGCCGCAGGCGCCGTGGTGGTACACGAGGTGCCACACGACACCACCGTGGCAGGCGTGCCCGCCCATGTGGTACGCGACCGTCGCTGCGAGCGGCTGCAGTTCGTCGAGGATTCCTTCAACGTGCAGAGCGTCGATGACGAGAACGTCCGCTGGAGTTGCGCGCTCTAGCCGAACTGGGCCTTTGCCAGGTGGGCCATCGGCTACGATGGTGTGACCAACGCGAACGGAGGCCCATGCTCACCGAAGCCGACATCTATGCCCTGCTCGACGCCCACGGCGTCGAGCATCACGTGCTGCATCATGGCCCCGTGCTCACCGTCGAAGCCGCGCACGAGGCTGGTATCAGCGCGGCAGGCGAGACATACGGGGCGGTCCCATGCAAGAACCTCTTCCTCCGTGACGACAAGGGCCGCCACTTCTGGCTCGTGACCGCACCGGACGACGCGCAGATCGACCTTCGCATGCTGCAGGACCGTCTCGATAGCCGCCGGCTCTCGTTTGCGAACGCAGACGCCCTCGAGCGGATGCTCGGCATCGGTCGTGGCAGCGTGACACCCTTCGCCGTGCTCAACGACGAGTCACGAACGGTCGCGATGGTCTTCGACGAGAGCCTTCGCCATCAGGTGATCTGCGCCCACCCGCTCGTCAACACGGCCACGGTCTTCGTCGCCGCCGACGACGTCGCGGCGCTCGTCGGGGAGCACGGCAACCCCTGCGCGTTTCTCGACGTCCAAGCGGAGAGGAGCGGACGATGAGGCGAGTCCTGCTTATTGCGACGGGTGGAACCATAGCGTCCCTGCCAGAGGAGAACGGCCTTGCGCCAGCGATGACGGGAGAGGAGCTCGCGGCGCGCGTGCCCCAGCTCGCCGAGGTCTGCGACTTCGACGTGGTGCAGCCGATGAACATCGACAGCACCAACATGCACCCCGACGGCTGGCTCAGGATAGCCCGGTGCATCACGGATTCCTACGATTGCTATGACGGCTTCGTGGTGCTGCACGGCACCGACACCATGGCGTACACGGCCGCCGCGCTCTCGTACCTCGTCCAGGGCAGCAGGAAGCCCATCGTGCTCACGGGATCGCAGCAGCCCATGGCGAACCCCTTCACCGATGCCAAGCTCAACCTCTACCAGGCCGTCCTCTATGCCTGCGACGAGACGAGTCGCGACGTGTGCCTGGTCTTCGATGGGCACGTCATCGCCGGCACGCGCGCCCGCAAGCAGCGCACCATGAGCTTCAACGCGTTTGCCAGCGTGAACTATCCCGACCTCGCCGTGATTCGCAACGACCGCATCGTGCGTCCCGGTGGCATGGCCGCGCCCGGGCCAACCGAGATGCGCTCCTACGAGACGCTCGACGAGCGCGTGGTGGTCATGAAGCTCACGCCCTCGCTCTCCCCCACCACCTTCGACCTCCTTCACGACTCCTGTGACGCGCTCATCCTCGAGACCTTCGGCATCGGGGGGATTCCCGAGTCCCTGCGAGAATCCGTACTCGGGTGGGCTGATTCGGGACGTACCGTGGTCATGACCACCCAAGTGCCCGAAGAGGGTCTCGACCTTGGCGTCTACAAGGTTGGCCGCCCCTACGCCCAACATCCGGGGGTTCTCAGAGGCCGCGACATGACCACCGAGGCACTCGTTGCCAAGACCATGTGGGCCCTCGGACAGTCGCACGACCTCGAGCAGGTTCGCGAGCTCTTCGACCGTCCCGTCAACTTCGACTGTCTGTCGTAGCGCAGGTACGGGCGCGGTCCGTCCGAGTTTTCTCGTATTAGATATTGACTAGAACTCAAAGTGATATCACAATGGTACCAGCATCGAGGGCAGCGCCTCCATAGGGGAGGATAGACCCTCGCACGGAAAGGATCGACCATGAGCGTCGAGAAGAAGGCCCATGCTGCAAGCGGTTGGGTCATGTTCTTCGTCACCATCGCACTGTATGTCGTATTTGTCCTCATGTTCATCACGTCCATCGTGGCGCTGTCCGCCGCAGACGACGCGGGTATGCCCGCGCCCGCCTTCGCCGTCTTTCAGATGATCGCATGCTGGTTCGTCCTGCTTCTTGGTGTGATCTTCTCCAACGGCTTCTTCACGCTGCAGCCCGGCCAGGTGCGCGTCTGCGTGCTCTTCGGCAAGTACGTGGGCACCGTCCGCGACGAGGGCCTGCGTTGGGCCAACCCCTTCTACTCGCGCAGCCTTGGACTCACGTCGGACAGCGTGAGTGCAAACATGGAGTCCGACGAGAAGAGCACCAAGAGCGCAAACTTCAAGGGCCACACACGCGGCTCCAAGATCTCCACGCGCGCCCGCACGCTCAACGGTGACCGGCTGAAGGTCAACGACAAGATGGGCAACCCCATAGAGATCGCGACCGTCGTGGTATGGCGCGTGGGCGACACCGCCAAGGCCGTCTTCGACGTGGATGACTACGAGAGCTACGTGAGCATGCAGACCGAGACCGCCCTTCGCCACGTCGCCAGCATCTACGCCTACGACCACATGGAGGATGACGACACGAGCAACGTCTCCATCACGCTGCGCTCCAACATCGAGGAGGTCTCCGACGCACTGCGCGCCGAACTCCAGCACAGGCTCTCCCCCGCCGGCGTCCTTGTCGATGACGCCCGTCTCACCCACCTTGCCTACGCGCCCGAGATCGCACAGGCGATGCTGCGCCGCCAGCAGGCCGAGGCGGTCATCGCGGCCCGCAAGAAGATCGTGGAGGGTGCCGTGAGCATGGTCGACATGGCACTCAAGCAGCTCTCCGATGACGGCGTCGTCGAGTTTGACGAAGAGCGCAAGGCTGCGATGGCATCCAACCTCATGGTGGTGCTCTGCGGCGAGTCCGACGCCCAGCCTGTGCTCAACGCCGGTTCCCTCTACCAGTAGGAAGTCATCATGGCTGCGCGCAAGCAATACCCGCTACGGATAGACCCGGATGTCTGGGATGCCATCGAGAAGTGGTCGGTCGACGAGATGCGCAGCGCCAACGGCCAGGTTGAGTGGATCTTGCGAGACGCCCTCAGACGAACCGGCCGTCTCCCCAAGCGAGATGGTGCTCCCAGGGATTCAACAGACAAGCGGTAATGAGGCGGGGCCCCGGCAACAGCCGGGGCCCCTCTTGGCAAGATACTCGGCGTGATACCGTGGACCCAGGGACAACAAGCGTGGGCCGGGAGTTTGGATATGTTGTACGTCTCGTTTTTGGGCCAGCATCCGAGCCAGATGGCATAACCAAGACGGAGAGCGCTTACCGATGGATGGTCACCTGGAAAACCCCTTGGACCACGCCTGCAATCTTTCTTGGGTATCGCTGAATCTTGCTGCTGGCGAGAAATCGTCGTCAACCCGCGAACAAGGCAAATCCAAATGTGAGCATGATTTACAAGGCCATCTGTTTGACTTTCCCGCACTCTCGGTATTTGCGCATCGGCATCAGGGCATGACGTCTGCAGGCGAAGTTTGCTACCGACATAGTTCCCACATCCCGTATCCGCGTTCTTACGCTTCCGTGCGCCGTTTGCTCGCGTATACACGCCGGTTCTCTCCACTCGCAGCATTTCTTATCATGAAGATAGACAAGTATTGTATTTAGTCATACCATTTTCTTGCATGGTTTTTTGATTAAACCGTCAAACGAGTGGAGACGAGAATGGCACGGAAGCCCGCACAGAGGAAACCTACGCGCGCGGCTGCAACTGCGAGGACAAGCGCGCCCGATAGCGCCGCGAAGGGACAGACGGTCCGGGGTGGCGGACGCAATATCAGTACCGATGGACAGGGCAGGACAATCTACTACAACGGCCTTTTCAAGAAGAGTTTTATACTCAAGCCGTCCGACCAGCGCATCTATACGAACCTCTCGGCCCGCTACTTTATCGCTCTCGCCGTGGGCATCATCGTCTGGGGTCTTTCACGCAGTATTCCATGGGGCGTCGGCCTGGGGCTTCTTGCTGCCATTATTCTCACGGCATGGTTCTATTACGGCTTCCTCACGAAGCTCGATATAGCCGAGAACGCGCCGAAGTCCATAGCGCAGCAGACGCCCTTCTCCTTCGCGATAAAAACAGCCTCACTTGAACGGACCATGCTGTTTGCGGCTGTCGGCGTCACCCTTGGAATCCTCTTGGTTCTAAACATCCAGCAGCAGGGATTCGAGGGAACAGACCTCACACTCAATTGGTTTTTCGCAATCGGTGCGTTCGTTTTCGGCGCATATCAGCTGCTTGTCCTCATCGTCGGCTTCGTCCGCATGGGGAACCGCTCGTAGCGACAACGCATCAGGAGATGCCTCGCTACGAATCATCGACAACACTTGGAGGAACGAATGGCAGAGTACGACGGCATTACAATGCTCACCTACATCAGGGAGACCCCCTCTCAGCTCGCTAAGAACATCAGTAGACGCAAGGAACTGACAAGGAGCCTCGTCGATGTCTACCTTAACGGCTCCTACCGCTCAATCTGGGTCATCGCCTGTGGATCGAGCGCCAACGGCAGCAGCTGTGCACGCCCGTTCATGAGGAAGTGTCTTGGCCATGATGTCGAGGTAATCAACCCTGCATCATTTCTCTACTCAGACTTTCTTCCCTCCGACGACACCCTGTGCTTTGTGGTCTCACAGAGCGGTTGTTCCACGAACTCACTTGAGGCGCTCGATAAGCTCCATGAACTGAACCGCCCCGCAATCGGCATCACCGGCAACCTCGAGGGCGACTTTCGGGATCACACCGACCTTCTCGTCGACTGGGGCGCTGAGACCGAGATCGTGGGCTATGTCACGAAGGGGGTCACGACTCTCGCGGCATACCTCATGCTCTTCGCGCTCGAAGCGGGACTTGCGAAGGGCACCGTCTCGCAAGCCGCCTACGATGACCTCGTCGCACAACTTGAGATCGTGCCGGCCGTGAACGAGGAGGTCCAGAGGCGCACTGATGCGTTCTTTGAGGAGAACCGCGAGGCACTGACTGCCATCAACGTCAACTACGTCTGTGGCTTCGACCAGGCATATGGCATCTGTGCCGAGGCCGCACTCAAGTTCGGCGAGACAATGAAAATTCCAAGCTTTGCGTTCGAGGCCGAAGAGTTCAACCACGGACCCAACCTCCAGCTCACGCCAAACTACACTGTCTTTTTTGTCGATGATCTGAATAAGGGCCATAATCGTCTCATTCAGCTGTGGAAGGCGACTTCCTTCATCACGGACCGCGCCTACCTGCTTACAGATGACGCATCACTCTCTGGCAAGAATGTTTTCGCCATTCCCGAGAGTCGACCATCGGAGCCGCTTCTCGAACCGCTCTACCTGCTCCCCTTCTTTCAAACCATCGCCTTCCGCGCCACCGACGAACTCAACCGCTGGAAGGAGCATCCACTCTTCTCGCTTTACAGGGAAGCCGCACCAAGCAAGACGAAGACCATCTCGAAGGTTATGCCGCTACTTTAGGCCAGTCCATCAGCCACCCAAACGTAACCTCGACTAGCCTTTCCTCGTCTTACCCTCTCAGAAGAAGTCCCTCGTCAGCAAATCGCTGCATGAGCTCCTTCGTTCATGTCTGCTGTCTGCTGGCGTGTTGTATAAACCCTTGGAGCAGAAGACCCCTTTGCCAAGAATTTGTGGTGGTCTGCATGCAAAAGACGCAATCTGAGTCCTGCCGCGGTTTTTGACAGCAAGGGAAGGGAGAGACAATCCTCTCCCTTCCCTTGCATGATCTTCTCCGCTACAAGACGCTGTGCGACGTTGGAAAGCACCGCACGAGATTGCGCTAGATGCCGTCGCCTTCATCGGGTTCGACATCAACCAGCTGCATCTCGAACTGTATGACCTGACTCTTTGCCGTATCGAGCGCAAGACTCGTAAGATTGTCGAGGTCGGAGACGGATGAGCGTGACATATACGTCTCGATAAGCGAACCGAGGTTCGTCCCGGCGAGAACGCGCACATCGGGACGACTAACAGCCAGCGTCACGGCAGTCTTGAACGGGGATCCGCCGACGAGATCGCAGAAGACGAGGATGCCATCGCATCCGGAAAGCGAGTCAAACGCCACCTTGAGGTTGGCTTCAAGCTCGCCGACACTATCGAGGGACGCGAAATCGACCGACTCATAGTTCTCGACATCGCCCACTATCAGCTTGAGCGCCGAGGTCATGCCCGTCGCAAAGCTTCCGTGCCCAGTGACTACGATTCCTACCATGCGTGTCGCCGTCGCTCTTGGGGACGGCTCCTCCTTTCACGAGGATGACGAGTAGTACCAGTCCAAGAATCAGATGAACCCCCGGTTGATAATTGCATCGATAAGACGCCCCACCTGAGCGTGACCCTCGCAAGTAGCAAGCGCCCCCTCGACCGGGCCGTTCTCCCCAGTCCGGTCGAAGCAAATGAGGTGAAGTCCCGCCTCGAGAGCCGACTGCGCACCGTAGAGGGAATCATCAATTGCGACGGCATTGTCGGGCGAAACTCCTAGCGAGCTGGCCGCGAGCACGTATATCTCGGGATCGGGCTTTGCATGCTCGACATGATCGCCTGTGACAACCACATCAAAGAGCTCATCCATGCCCGTCTCTGCAAGCATCCGGCAAACGTCTTTCTCAAGGCTTGATGACGCGAGTGCCAGCTTGAGACCAGTATCCTTGAGGTGCAGAACGAGCTCCCTACCACCATCGGTAGCTATCGCCGCATAGTCAATGGGATGCTCTTCGCAGTATTCATGCTTGATGCGGGCCATCTCGTCGACGGCAATACCAAGAATGCGAGCGAGAACGACATTCTCATGGTCATCCGCGCAACCGTACAAATCGAGACGATCGGCCTCCGAAAGTTTTGCACCGCGCTCGGCAAGAATGCCACGGAAGACCCGCTCCCACTCAACCTCACTGTCGACCAATACCCCATCCATGTCGAAGATAGCGGCTTCGAGTCTGTGCGTGTTCGTGGTGTCACCGCTTTCGATCACTTCTTCCATTTCACCTCCATAAGGTTCATCGGCAATCAGTGACAGAAAAGGACCCCGGCCCCGGAGGGTCGAGGCCCTTTTCGAATGGAGCGACCTTACATCCAGCCGAGGAACGACATCAGGATGCTGATGAGGATGATGCCCAGGATGATGTAGAAGACGTTAGCATGCTTCTTCTTGAACAGAGCATAGATGAGGAACACGACTGCAAGCGGAAGTAGGCTCGGCAGGATGTGATTGAAGACGGACTGAACCGTCGAAGAGCCATCGACGCCGAAAACGAGGGCATCAGAGAAGGCGACGGTCACGTATGACGGAATCAGCGCACCAACGACCGTGGTACCGAGGATGGCGGCCGCCTTGGTCAGATACTTGGTATTCTCTCCAATAGACGTGAGAGCCTTGCTGCCGATGTTGTAGCCGAGATGCGCGAACGGGATGCGCGAGAAGCCGACGGCCAGGTAGACCAGAATAAAGATAATTGGACCAAGAATCGAGCCACTCGAGGCGAGTGAACAGGAAATGGCAGCTGTAATCGGGAGCACGGTAAACCAGAAGATAGAGTCGCCAAGACCAGCGAGAGGCCCAAAGAGACCGTTGCGAACACCCTTGATGAGATCACGGTCTTGGTGCTGCTCCTCCATCGAAATCACAATGCTCTGAAGCACGGTGGCCATATGGGGTTCGGTGTTTATGAACTCCATGTTGTAGGTCATGAACTCCTCGAGGTCCTTTTTGTCATCCTCGCCGTAAATCTTCTTGAACGCAGGGATCATATTCATGGTCCAGCCGGGAGCCTGCATGCGTTCGAAGCTGAAGGCGACCTGCTCAAAGAGAGAATTTAGGCCGAGCTTGGTGATGTCTGCGCTGCTCAGCTTGCCGGAGGTCTCCGGAGTCTTCTTAATCTCCTCATCACTAGATGCCATCAGAATCACCTCCGTTCGAGCCAGAACCCGCTAAAGCAATGGCCTGGTCAATCCTCTTCTCGTACATGTAGTTGATGGCCGCAAGACACGTACCAATAATGGCGACGGGCATGACGGTCGCGAACACCGCATTGCCATCGGCAGTCACGATGTTGGCGAGAATCGTCTCGAGGATGAAGCCGATAAACAGATACGGATAGGTCTCGGACTTAAGCGTAGTGAGAAGCAACATGGCAAGACCGACAGCAGGCAGAACGCCGCCCGCAATCGCGAACCCGTGAGTGACCCAAACGGGGAACGAGTTGACGAATGCCTGAATCGGGGACTGAAGCGCATAGACACATAGGAAGATGACAACAGCGGTGACTGCGGACTCAAGGATGGTGACGCCAATAATCAGGCCGTTAAATGCCTTGACGTTACCCTCCTTCGCATAGCCATCAAGCTTGTGCGGCACGAACGAGTAAACCGTCTTGAACATGATTCCCAGAGCCTGCGCGAGAAGCGCAAACGGATACGACAGCCCGAGAGCGGCCTCAGGGGTCTGACCGGTAGTGTAGGCAAGCACGACGGTCATGATGCCTGCGAACAGAGGATCAGGCGGAACGGTTCCGCCGACGTTGGTCATTCCCAGATAGGCGAGCTCGGCGACTGCGCCGCACTCCGCACCGAGCTCGGCGTTGCCGAGAACGATACCAGTGAAGAACGAGGCAACCATTGGCCTAAACCAATAGAAAGCCTCGGTCTGCTGGTCGATGGAGCATATGAAGCCCACCAGTAACATCAGTAGACCTTGCACTAGCGTGATTTGCATGCAGACACTCTCCTTCTCCGAAAGAACGCAACACCCACTCCCTACTTCACGACACTACTTGATGCTGAAATCGAGATTCTCGATCTTCTTGCCCGTGGGAGCGATTTGAATGAAGACCTTCGTCCCCTTAGTCTCCATTGCCGAAAATGCCTTGAGATCCTCGTTGTCAACATAGACATGCTGTTCATGGAAGACACGCTTGTCCCCACTAGCGTGCATGTTGCCTATGTTGACCTCCTTGATAGGGACACCACCCTCGATGAGGGCAAGCATGTTCTGCGGAGTGCGCGCAACAACGAACATATGTTGAGACGCGCTTGCCTTATGGATGATATCAATTGTTTTCTGTAGGGAGAAGAAACGGATGCCGATGCCATTGGCGTCGGCCGTCATCTTCATCAACGACTGTTGGACCGGATCCGCGGCAGCCTCGTCATCAGCGACAACGATAAGGTTTGCTTTGACGGCACCGACCCAAGACGCACCCACCTGCCCATGCACAAGACGGTTGTCGACTCTCGCAAATACAATGTCTGGTTCTCCCACAGGACATCCCCTCCATACCTTTGCTTTGCAGCTGCACATGCATGAATCGATTAAAGGCCATTAATCGTGGACGAGTATAGGTCTGTCGGATTATCAGAAATGAGAATTGCGACATCTTGTCGATAAACGGTCTGAAAAAGTTATTGTGTTGTACACAACATCTTAATATCCGCAGTTAGAAGTCGTATGGAATTCCAGCAGCTTTGTCTGATGAACGGTTATTCAGGCCACGAAACCCTAGAAGCTGACGCTAAAGCTGCACCTGTCGTCACGGACGAACGAGCATGAGCACTCGATGGGGACATTCTGGCTGTCATAGATAACATCGGCGAGGGTCATCGCGGGAGAGTTCGCGGGCATCCCCAGGTAGCGGGCATCCTTCGCCTCGAGACGTACGATACTGAGAGTCTCCTCATCGCGTGCAATCGTGATGCCGCAGAAGCCATAGACCTCATAGAGGCTAAACACGGATAAGTCAATCGTTTCGAGCTGTGGCACACGCGCTACAGGCACCATGACCTGCTCGAGCTCGTATGGCTCGCCGTTCATGAGGTTGAGCCGCTTGATGAAGAAAATCTCGTCTTTGGGCTCGATGCTAAGTATGTGAGCGTACTTGCTGCCTGCCTCTCGACGGTACTTCGCGAGAATCTTGACAGCAGCATCGGCATGACATTCGCGCATGGACTTGCGGAAACCGCCAAAGATGTTGAGGTCGACGCCGTGCTTATCCCCCACCACGAAGACTCCCCTGCCCTGCACCCTCTTGAGTAGACCTTCGCTCACAAGCGCGTCGATACCGTTGCGTACCGTGAGACGATTAATGCCATAGGCCTCGGCGAACTCATTCTCTGACGGGATTGTACAGCCGGGAGGGTATTCGCCCTCTTCGATCTTAGAACGCACGACCTCGCGCAGCTGAAGGTAGATTGGCGATTCCTTGCGCAGCTTGCCATCAGACATCCACCGTCGCCCCCTCCCCAGGCGTCTGAGACCAGTGCCTCTCGCTGAAGAAGCTGAGCCTCTGGGGCAGCACGGTCGACTTGAAGTACTCTACAGGCGTCCCCGACTCGTCAGTCATGACAGCCGACTGATAGAAAGCCGGTTCTCCCTCGGCGATGTCGAGATTCTCGGCTTCGGTCTCATCAACAGTCGTAACGGAAAGCCGCTCCCTACCATGGACGAGGGCGATGCCATACTGCTCACGGAGCACTTGATAGAAGGATTCCTCGCCGAAGTCGTGGGCCTCGATACCTGGGCAGCCTTGTGCCCTGATAAATGTCGTCTCGATTGACGCGGGGGTCCCATCGATGTACCTCGTACGGCACAGAGAGAACACCTTAGTACCCATAGGGACGGAGAGCTCCTTGGAGACGTGGCTGTCCGCTTCCGTCACGATGGCGTAGATAACCCTTGCCTCGGGCTCGTAGCCCATGGCCCTAACCGACTCGATAAAGCTTATCGCTCCCTGAAGCTTGATAACGGGTCGCGGGGAAGCGACGAACGTCCCCGATCCCACACGGCTCACGAGGACACCCTCCTCCACGAGCCGTCGGATAGCCGAGTGCAGCGTCGCGCGGTTGAAGCCCCATTTGTCGCACATGTCACGCTCGGAGGGGAGTCTGTCCCCGGGCTTGAGACCCTCGTCGATGATATGGTTCTCTATCGTCTCGGCGGCAAGGTCCCGTGGCCTGTTAGTCAATTCGGACTTCATCTCGAAATGCGCCGGCTTTCGTTCACTGACGTAGCTTCATTGGTTCGCGGTCTATTCGTTCAACATATCTGCTGAATACTAAATTGAGCTGATTATATAAGAGGCTTCAAAGTGTGCCTCGGCAAGTTCTCTGACGAGCAAAGAGAAGCTGCCACCAGACAACATCTTTCTATCGGCAAGGGCAGCTCGGGGACGATTCGTAAACTTGGATGTCCGAGCCGTATGTCGCTCGGCCGACGGGTTTATGACCCAGCGCCGAACGAATAGAGGCGAGGCAAACCACATAAGAGATCACCCGACAGAGATAGGGTTGCAACCGTCGCATCGACCCATTCGGATATCGCGCCCGTCAAAAGGACGACATTGCATGTTGCCTGCGATGGTGTAGCCCGACAAGGGTGCCGGATTATGATTCGCCATCTCATCCAACAAGCGTGGGCCAGAAGCTTGGATATGTCATACGTCTCGTTTTTGGGCCAACGTTCGAACCAGATGACATATCTGCCGCGACGCTGGCGTCGTACCTGCGCCCGGTACCGTCCTGGTAGGAGACTTCAGCATCGATGCGGGTTATTCCTGCACCGAGCAGCTCGTCCAAACCGTACCTGATCTCGACGTCATCGTGTGTGCCACCGACATCATCGCCTTCAGCGCCATAACCTGTCTTCGCGAGTTCGGACATAGGATACCGGAGGAAATTTATGTGACCGGTTTGGGCGACTCGCTGCTCTCGTCCATCTCCTACCCTAGTCTCACCACGGTGCATCACTTCTACGAGACGAGCGGCCGCGAAGCGGCAAGCATGCTCGTGGATGCGACGACCAGCATCGACTCCGTGCCCCGCGAGCTCAAGATGAGCTACGAGATACGTCATCGCGAGTCCACGCGCTAACAGGCCTTTTCCAGCCTTTTCCGATGCACGCCAACGGCACGGAACATGCTCGCTATGTTTGAAAGCTATCATGGGTGCACGCGAGCAGGCACTATGAGAGGAGCCTCCAAGCATGAATCGCGAGTTCATCACCCGTCACAGCGAGAATCTCGGCCGTGATATGAACATCATCGTCTACGGCAACGCGGGCTATCCCATGATCGCGTTTCCGACGCAGGA
>Ga0268359_10359_pt1 | contig 26746 bp, 30 predicted proteins | sample BioMet11_FD_194416 | JGI IMG/M metagenome (GOLD analysis project Ga0268359, IMG submission 194416) | Sewage microbial communities from Oakland, California, United States - Biofuel 11 (PacBio Assembly) | ecosystem: Engineered > Wastewater > Sewage > Unclassified | place: USA: California | collected...
ACCCTTCCGCAACAAAAAGAGGAAACAAATTCTTTGCGATGGCTTCCCTTGTTTGTGCAACAAGTGCAATGTCCGTTCTATTCCATGTATATTTTTGCAATTCATGCCCGCCCGTCAAACAAGTGGAGCGCTCCGTGAAGATAGTAAATATTTTGATTATGCGCCGAGTCATCCCACACGACATATCGCGCATCAGCATTGTCGCGATCTGTTCTGAACCCGTCATCAAAGCTGATCATTGTTTGGTTCATTCCGTGTATGAGTGTCCAGTACAGGAGGATGTCGTAATTCAGGGTAAAATTCTGCCATCACTTGGGGCGGCTCGAAAATTGCGCAGAAAATTGATACAGGCTTCATATTGCTGATCTGTAATATCGCCAGGGCGTTCGGGGGTGTTGCCTTGCTATGGTTTGCACCAGCACGTCTTTAATTTTTGCGGCGCATTGGCGCATCCGTTTGCTGATGGGCGGGGCATCCTCTGTGAATGCGGCAAGCACCAATGCTGCTCGCTCGAGAGCTTGCACAGCTTCTTCAAAATCTTCGGAGCCGATGGCATCGAAGGTTTGTCTGACCTCAGGGAAGTTTGAAAAATCAGCTTTTTCAAATAATGAGCCATAGCGAAAAATGTGGGGCCGAATTGCCACACTGAAACCATTTCCAAGCATGAGATGGCGCTTTTCCCCCGCATTTGCAAGAGGAATCTTCAAAAGAAAGAATATCCATACTGCCTCCGGCAGGATATGGAGCCGCCTTGAACCTCAGCACAAAACCATGTATTCTTTTTAACCCGATCGAGGTTTCGCCTGAGTACCTGCAGCGGTTCCGTTGTGGGCAGGATCACCTCACCAAACGGCTGGATGTTGGCGCATCCGGTCGTTTGTTTTTTGAGGCGTTCAACCATGATGCTTGCCTAACCTTTGGGAGGGAACGGGTCGTTTCCGTGGCTATCCGACTGCCTGATTCGACCGTCTCTGCCATGAATTTGCAGTTCCGTCCCTTGGTTGCCACTGATCTGGCGGGCTATTTGAATAGCCTCCTGCTGGGTTGAAGTGACGTGCGAAGGCTTGGAGTTGCCATCGCGCTGAACCTTCCAGTCTCCATCTCCTGTGGGGAGAACTCGGTGAGTGTCTCTAGCCATTTAATCCTCCTTGTTTTTGCACCAATCTCAGTGCTGCTTAAACTTCTATCGACGATTCGCACATACGTCAAGCTTTTTGCAACAACTGAATTGGTGCAATTTTTAGTGCAACCTCTGAGGAGGTGCGCCAGCGCACATACAATGTAAATTTTCATGTTTTATTCTGAAATGTTGTGCAGATTCCTCCAAGGCAGTCTTCCTTTCTGTCGCCCTGTAACCTCTTATTTAGCGTTTGCAGGCATACCAGATGGCTCGTGTGAAGAGCTGCGTTGCCCCTACCCCACTGCGTATATCGCTTGTAAGTTATTTGTTTTCACTGAGTTACAGGCTATATTCTTTTCCCGAAATTCTTCCGGCGTCAGCCAGCCCAATGAGCTGCGCGGTGCTGAATGGAGTGAGTTTGATTTTGAAGCCGCAATGTGGGTTATCCCGGCAGAGTTGATGAAAATGAAGCGGCCCCACACTGCTTCCGTGACCCGCCAGGGTATCTCTTTGCTGAATGACCTGCTGCTGAAAACGGACGGTTTTTTTCCAAGCCTGTTTAGCCGCCAGCCGCTAAACTGCGCTTCGTGCAAGGTAATGCAGGATCAAACGCAGGGGCTCTGGCCGATATATTTTGATTTACATATGCATATTATTTGTGGTGAATAAATAATAATTGCGTTCTGTGGACTGGTAGATAATATTAATTGCATATAATAATTATATTGATTATTTTTTTATAAATTATAGAGACAGTAATTATTAGCCATGGTAATATGGCGACAGTCTAAATATAGATAGGAGATTTTATGGATTATCTATTCAAATTGGCCGATGTGGCACTCAAGAGCGCTGGTAAAAAAACATTTACCCTTGAAGATGGGCACAGTATGACAATTTCTTCGTCAGGTGATGGAAAAACCATGAAAATTGATATTGACGACGGGGAATCGTACAAAACCAGGGGAAGTAACAGCTTTATCTCTCAGATAGTAAAGATTTTAAAAAACAGAGGGGTTGCATGGTGGGATGAAACGAAAGAAGGGCAAGACAATGTTTACAACGTTCTTTCAATGTATGAACAATTTGAAGATGTTCCTCAGCAAGAACGCCAGGATATGCTGGGTAACAACTGTTCTGTTAACTCACATTAATAAATCGCATTTGTACATGTTTGTAAAAAAGTCGACAACTCCACAATTTAGTCTATTTCATAACCTTTTACTTTGGTTACGCGGGTCAAAAACTCCCTCCTTCTTCGCGGGGCATCCCAAGCCAGAAAGAGGAATGGAGAATTATCAATGAACATAAGCTCAAAACAACGTGTCGAGATGGAACGTCTTTTATTTAATTGGAAAAAATATCTGGATAGTATCCCACCAGCATCGAATGATTTAAAGTTGCACAAGTGGCTTGGAATGAACACCGCTATTGTAAAAAAAGATAATTTTAACAAGACGTTGAGGTCTTTTGTTCATGACATGAGGACGCGTCTTGATGCGTTGCCGTAATAAACATCGGTAGAAAGAACATTAGGGCCGGGGAAACGTGGCCACCTCTCAGCTGAGTCGGTAGCGATAGCCATAGACGCAAAATCCGTCATGAGATTCGTCAAAAGTATCTGAGTGGGCAGCAGTGGCATAAAGGGCAAACCAAAGACACTCCAGCCATACTGAACATGTGTGCTAGTTTAGACTTGATCTGACAGCCACTCCTTTTTGACGGCGTTGCCTGTCTGATTAATTACGCTGTCCGACCTTCACTTGCCAAAGCGTATTTTCCTCAACGAGTGTCCGCATGGACGTTCTGCCGCAGCAGATCTTTTCTTGATGAGTTCGTTCTGTATTGCAATGGCCTACCCAGTCATCCAGGTCAGCCTGCAATTCTTCCAAGGCTGATACAGCTTGCGCCGAAACCAAACCCGATAAAACTCGTTCAGTATTGTTTTATGGAACAGTTCGCAGATGCCGTTTGTCTGTGGGTGTCGGGCCTTGGCTTTATAGAAGCTTGCTACGACAATATAAGAATATGCCAGAGTTATATTTGCGCATATGCCTGTCGCAGCGTTGATCAAGGGTTTCTCCAGCGCAGCATGATCTGACCAAATGCCGCCGAAACATCTGCGTACAGAGTTTCCGCATCTGCTCCAAAGGCGCGTTGCCTTTTGCTTGCCAGGATAAGGACAGCGTGCAGGCCGTGCTCGGCATAGAATGGTTTGGCAAAATACGAGCGCACGCCCTGCGGGGCAAACAGGGCCCAGTCAATGGATTTTACGCTGTCCAGGGTATCCTCGACAATCAGCGAGCTGAGGCTGTAGCGCTGTATATCCTGGGCAATTGTGCCTTCGTAGGCATGTAGGGTTCCCCATTCAAGGCCATCAAAAGCAGACCCCACGCCATAGACGGCCACTCTGCCGTTACCCATCTGAATATGCGACAGCAGCAGCCCGTCAACTTCGGGTTTGCAAAGCCCGTGCAGTTTTTCAAGCGCCGGGCGCAGATCGCCGGTGCAAATCGCGAGCGCTCCATCATCCTCAAGTTTCACGGGTTTGGCATCAACATTGACCAGCGCGGCACGCACCACCTCCTTGCCCGGCTCGCCCCAGAAGGTGAGGCGTACGTGTGCAGAAAACAGCCCGCGCTCGGCATTGCCCAGCAGCAGTTTACCCGACCACGCATCCCGCTCAACAGCCTTTTCCATCGCGGTTAAAAAAGCTTTCATCACAGACGGCGGCACCACATCTTCGAGCACAAGGGCGCGCTCCGCCTGCTCCTCCCCCCAAAAAAGCATTTGCGCTGCGGTGTTGACGTCGCACAGCCTTTGCTTTTTCAGGTCTACGGTAAATACCGGGTAATCGGCATCGCCCACGCGCATCTGAAGCTGCGCATTGTAGCAGGCAGAATTATAGCCGCCGGGCAAAAACGCCTCTTTCAAAAAACCGCTGTAAACATCCTGTTCCGGCTCTGGCCAGCCCTGCAAAATAAGCGGCGTGCGGCCATCGTCGTATTTCAGCCTGAAGATGGCGGCGGCAGGCCGCCCGGCATGGATCATGTCCCAAAACTCCACAAGCAGCGGATAATCCTGTTCCATTACCGCCTGCTTTCTGAATGCGGCATTTTTCAGCAGCTGCGGAGCATCAAAACCCGCGCCGCGCCATCGGGTAAAAACCTCAAGACGCGACTCGCGCTGGCAAATGCTCCACAATAATCCAGGAACCCCCTTGCGCCATTGGAGAAAACGCGCCATGCCAGATCCCTTTGTTGACAATAAAAACACAGCCCGGACGTATTGGCAGTAAAATAGACGCTAACCATGAGCAAGACTTTTTTACGCACAGCAGTGGTCTGACCACTGACATAAATATAAATATGTCTTTGCTATTTCACCCGTATAATCTGCTTTTTATTCCACAATTGTACACATACTTTTATAGTGGTCATACCAAATAAACAAAAATACATCATGTTTTTCGTTATGTTAAACATATTACGAAAATTTTTTTCGTTTATATTGCCAAAAAATTCACAGGCGCGCACAATGAAGTCATATAAAAGTACTTGAATACGCTTTGCCTGGAGGACGCCCATGATCACGCCAGCAAACGCCGAAAACCCGCTGGAACACGCCCTGTTGCAAGGGCGCTGGTCGCTGTTTGAACGCCTGCCCGCCGAGCGGCACCTTGCCGAAGAGCTTGGGGTCAGCCGCGCGACACTGCGCACGGCCCTGAGCACCCTTGTGGGCAAGGGCATTCTGGAAACCCGCCGCAACAAGGGCACATTTGTGCGTGCCCTCCCCTGCAACCCTGGCGCCGCGAGCCTGGCCGACAGCCTGCGGGCCATGAATATCGTCATGACCCCCTTGCTGGCAGCGGTATCTGGCTCATTTGCGCCATCAGTCATGCTGACGATCGAGCGGCATCTGCCCTCCATAGGCATGGCGCTGCACAGCGGCGACATGCGCCTGCTGGCGCAGCATCACCTCAAATTTTTCTCCATACTTTTACGGGCCATCGACAACGCCCGCCTTGCGCAGGCCGGCGCAGCCACCCTACCCGATGTTGGCGCGCTTGCGCGGCTGCTGCAAGAGTGCAGCCAGGCACGGCTTGAGGAGCTGTTCAAGCATCTGGCCCGCACGCTGCACGGTCTGCGCCATGCAGACGCGCAAGCCTGCGCATCTTCCGTTTCGGCCTACGCAACATGTCTTTTGCAAAGCCTTGAGGAAGAAGAATGATAGACCAGCAAAGACGCAATTTTTTACGGGGAAACTGGCGCGCGGTTTCCCCATGCATACCGGGCGAGGATTTCGATGCAGAGGTTTTGGCCTGCAACGGCGAGGCGCTGCTGCCGCCGGAATTTTCGCCCGGCATGTTGCGGTTTGAAGGGCAGCGGCTAGGGCTGCCCGTGGATAGTATGAACGAGGATGCACTGATTCGAGCAGTTGCACAGGCAATGCGCGCACAAGCGCGCCCCCCCGTGGAAACGGAAACCCCGCAATCTTGAGGAGGGTTCTATGGCTGACCACGATATTCCCTATCTTGAAGAGCGAAAGCTCATCAAGCGCTGGCACGGCCCTTGGCCGGTATTGGCCAACATGGTGGTAACGCTCGCCATATTTGCCGTAACCTGGTGGATTTTTCAGGATCCACGCGGCATCATGCGCTTTTATACGCCCTATGTGGGCTACAACTATTGCCGCTGGTGGCTCATTATTCTTATCTGGATGGCCTATATATTCGATTTCTGGCCGTTCAAACGCAACTGGATACGCAATGCGCACCCCCTGCAAAAGGGCCTTGTGCTTTCGCTTGTGTCAGTAGGCGTTATGATATTGATGATCCACGGCTTTTTTGAAAACATTCTGGGCAATTTTGCTTTTGCCTATTTTAGCCCGCATCAGTTGCAAAAGCTGCCGGGGCTGACCGAATTCTACTCCACAGAATATGCGGCCCAGGCCTGCATGATGTTTGCCGTTATTGCCTCGTGGATCAGCCCGGCCTGGATTGTGGCGTTGGAAGGACGCCCCTGGCAGAACGAGGGCCAACCAGTCAGAGGCTTCAGCATATGGCTGGGCACGTTCTGCCTGAGTCTGGTCATCTACTTTATGACCATGCACAACCACATGGGCATTCTGTATTATCCATGGCAGTACTTTACGGCCATTACGCCGCCGTACTGGGAATCGTTTGCCCAGACCGTTTCCGCCAACTTCCATGTGGCCTGGATCATGTGCTGCACAGTTGTGGTGTGGTTTGTGGAAGGCATATGGGAGCGCTACCCCTTCTGCCTTATCAAAAGGCCGGGGCTGCGCCGTTTTGTGACGTTTTTTGGCATCATAGCCATCTCCGTTTCGCTGTGCTTCTTCTTCTGGTACATGCAGGAACTCGTATGGGGCGACGCCATACGCGGTCACCGGCGCGATGCCGCCCCCGACTGGCGCTGGCTGCACGTGGGTGAAACGGCCATCTTCTTCCTTGTGCCGGCGTTATTTCTGCAATTCTATTGCGGCAACTGGCCCAACAAGTTCAGCACTCCGGTAAACGTACTTATCCGTACAGGGCTGGTGGCCCTTGGCGGTATCGCTGTGTACTGCCTGTACTACAAGTACGCCCACTTTGTGCTCGGCACGCAAAAGGGCTTTTCTCACCCGCAGCAGTTCCCCATGATACCCATGATCTGGCTCATCGACATCTGGCTGATCAACTGGTGGTTCATGGACGGCTGGCCCGGCTGGAAGCGCGAATTGCGCACCAGCGAGGAGATCGCCGCCGACGAACACGCCTTTGCCGCCCAGAGCGCCTGGACCCCGGCCATGATTCCCGGTCTTGTGGTGGGCATTCTCGCTGGCGTTATTCTGTACTTTGCCATAGTGGCCGCGCTGCCATGGTTCAGCGCACACTTCACCCTTGTGCAGTAGGGAGAACAACATGGACAGACGAGAATTTATCAAGGGTGCCGCGTTAGGTGTCAGCGTAGGGGCCATTGGCGCCATGGGCGCGTATTCATACTCACCCATGCGCAGGGCCTTTCTTAAGGACGTAAAGCGCGGAACGGCAGACATCGGCGTATGCAAGGCAATCAAAGTTACCAATATCTCCGAGACGAGCTGGTTTGACAACGGCATCTTCATGCAGGATGTCACCGGCGCAGGCGGCCTGCTGGTAGACCAGTACACGTTCAACTGGCCCCCGTTCGGCAACGGCAAGGGCATCGGCAAGGGCAGTTACGCCGACGGCATGAAGCTGATCAAGCACCTGCTGCCCAACAAGCTCGAAGAAGCCTGGCAGATCGTACGCGAAAACAGCGTGCATTCGGAGAATGCCGGTGGTTTTTCATGCCTTGTTGAAATCGAGGCCATGGACGGCAAGGTGACAAAATACCTTTTTGACACCGGCTGGAATTACCTGTGGATGGACACCTGCTACAAGCGCGAAGGCATCGACACCATGCTGGCAAACAATGAAATTGCCGCAATGATCCAGACGCACGAGCACATGGACCACTACTTCGGCCTGCCCGCCGTAACCAAATACAACCCGAATATCCATATCTATACGCCCAACACCTTTTACCCCAACGGCAAGCAGTATCTCAAAGACTGCGGCCATGTGGGCAAGTGGACAGAAGTACCCAAGGGCCTGCACAAAATTCAGGAGGGCGTAGCCCTCTACGACTTTGACTGCCCCATCATCTTCAAGGTGTTTGGCGAAATGTCGCTCTACTGCAACGTAAAAGATATTGGCCTTGTAAGTATTACCGGGTGCTGCCACCAGGGCATCATTCTTTTTGCCGACACAGCCTACAAGACCATTGCCTACGAAAACGACCAGTTCTACGGGCTATACGGCGGCCTGCACATCTCGCCCTTTGACGACTGGGACCCCAAGTACGACGATCTGGTGATAGGCCTTAAAAAGTGGGATCTGCAACGGGTGGGCTGCAACCACTGCACCGGGCTTATCACGGCCCAAAAGTTTGTGGATGCCGGTTACCCGGTTGTGAAAGGCACGGCGCGGTTTCGCTCCAAGACAACAAACTACCTCGGCAACGGGGACGTCATCAAGTTTCCCTCGTAAACGGCCCGGCCGGGGGGAGGCATATCAGCCCCCCTCCGGCCAGGTTATGAACACAGCCTACCGCGACGGAGAACAGCCATGCGCCTCGACACGCTATTACCGCGCCCCCTCTCGCCAGAAAAAGATGCAGAAAGTCCATCCATACTCAACTGCCTGCTCTCCGGCATACACCTTGACCGCAGACGGGCACGGGGGCTGGGCTGGCGAGGGGTACGCCCCTCCAACCAGCTGTATGCCGCCTGGACATGCCGGGTGGCTAATTCTCCACACGTCTACGGCCTGGTTTTTCAGGAAGAACACGCGGATGATTCTTTTCTTTACGGCACGTTCACAGCGCACGTTTTCCCCGATGCGGCAGATCCCGTCCTCGACACGTTTCCTCTACAGGCCCTGTCGCTGGCCATGGGTGAGAGATACGAGGAAAGCGTGCGCAATCTCTCGCTGCACGCGCCAGAGCTTGCCCCTTTCTGCATGGGTAAATTCCAGCTTGTCGCCGCGCTGGATGGTACGGGCCTGACCCTGTCGGTATCCGCACCAGCCAGATACCGCCAGATTTCCAAACAGGGAATCGCCACGCAGTACCCCAGCCGCATCAGGCAGTAACGCCGCACAAGCCGCGCAGTCTTTGGAGTGGATTGTTCCACCCGGCGGGGTGGAATACGATGTGCCCGCATTCAGGCTGCTGCTGCGGCTCTTTACAACGCTAGCGGCCACTGCCAGCACACTGTTTGACGAAGAGCCGCGCCTGAGCCTGCACATGACGCCGCAGGCGCAGACGGCCGCAGACCGAGAAAATACCCTCCCCAAAGTTCTGTCGCTGCAAGCGCAACTGGGAACAGGCCCGCAGGCTCCGGCCCGAGCAGCTTGCGGCAGCAATGACCGTGCGGTGGTAGTAGCCGCCCTGTCCGCTGACGGCAAGGTTCTGACGCACCTGCCCGGCCGCCAGCGCCAAAGGGCTGCATGCGCCAACACAGATCTGCCGGTCATGCACATACTGACCGGTTTTCTCGGTGCGGGCAAAACCACCTTTCTGCGCCGCTGGCTGGATTATCTCAATGGCCGGGAGCAGTACGCCGCCGTCATACAGAATGAATTTGGCCGCATTGGGCTTGATGCTTCCCTCACTCGCGGAGAGACGCATGTGGAAGCGCTGGACGAAGGTTGCGTATGCTGCTCGCTTGCAGACAGCCTGCGGCCCGGCCTGCAACGCCTGCTGGAAGCGGCCCCCGCCGAACAGATAATTCTTGAAACCACGGGCCTTGCCAACCCCGCCAACGTGCTTGAATCCATGAAAGATCTTGACGATCTGGTGCGGCCGGGGCTGATCATAACGGTCGCCGACGCGCTGACATGGGACGCACCCTGCTCTGGCATCAGCATGGCGCAGGTAGAACAGGCCGATGTCATCATTGCCAACAAGGCCGACGCCGTCTCCCGGCAACAGCTTGAGGCAATGATGCACGATCTGCGCCGCCGCAATTCCAAAGCCGTTATCCTGCCCGCCGCGCAGGGCAACATATCCTTTGCCATCCTGGACTCCCTGCACACCGCATGGCTGGACGCTCAGGGGCTGCCGCCCTCGCGCATCCCCCGTCTGCGCCCCATGAACGCCTTGCGCAACCTCAACCATGCAGACGAGGGTTTTGCCTCGTTTTGCCTTAACCTGCCGCAGCCGGTCAGTGTAAAAGACATAGAGCGCATGGTGGATTGCGCTGGCCCCGGGCTGTGCCGGGCCAAGGGCATTATCAATCTCTGCAGCGATGGAACCGTTATGCCAGCCGTTGCCCAGTACGCTGCGGGCCGCCTGGAATTCGAAGAAGCCCCCGATGGATCTGACGAGCGGTACATGGTCTTTATCGGGGTTAACCTGTCGCCGGTTGACGCTCCCAGTCAGAGCGCCCCGGCCGCCTGCTGAAACGGCGGCTCCACCAATTACGGTTGAGGCGCAAGACCGCCCGCCACAACAGCATAAACACTGCCGGTACTGCGTGCCGGTTGCGTCAAGGAGGCAGTAATGAACATCATTGCACTTGGTGGATGGATGATGTGGCCCCTGCTGGCCGTTTCCATTCTTGCCCTGACGGTGATTGTGGAACGCCTGCTGCTGTATGCATCATGCGGCTTGCCCGATGACGGGCTTAGGGCTGCCCTGCTCAAAGCCTCGTGCAACGGCGATGTGGACGCGGTGGCGCAGCGCATGGCCGCAGTACCGCTGCTGCAACCGTTTGCCGGGCTGCTTGCAGTGGCAAGCCCCAACCGCGAATCGTCCCTGCATCTGGCTGGCGAGCAGATTCTTGAGCAACTGGAACGGCGGCTCGGCCTGCTTGGCCGCCATTGCCCGGCTGGCTCCCCTCATGGGGCTGCTGGGTACGGTAAGCGGAATGATCTCCATTTTTTCGCGCATCGCGCACGCCACCAACGGCGTGGACATGAGTATGCTTGCCGACGGCATATGGCAGGCGTTGCTCAACACGGCCTCCGGCCTGTGCATTGCCATTGTTGCCCAGTTTTCGCTGGCTTTTTTTCATGCCCGCCTCAAAAATATTGCCAGCATGCTTGATGCTGCGGGCAATGCAGCGTTGATGCAAAGCGCTCCCGGCACCGGCGACGCCTGCTGAATTGTTTTTTTCGCGGCACGCTCTGCGGCACCATCTGCGGCGCCATCTTCTGACGCAGACATGCCCGGCAAATTCCCTCTTGCTGCTCAAAGGAGGCAATGCAGATGCTTCGCCTTTCCCGTCCGTTGAACGCAACGTATGAGTACGACCTGATCCCGCTCATAGACATGCTATTTATATTGCTTATATTTTTTGTTATTGCTGCGGCATTTGCGGTTCGCGGGCTTGAGGTGGATCTGCCCGCGGCCAACAGCAGCAAAACGCTGTCAGGCAGGGTGATTGAACTGCGCCTTACCGCTGACGGCGATATTCTTTGCGAAGGGCAGCCCCTGCCCCGGCAGGAGGTCAGGAGCAAAATGCACGAGCTTGTGCGCGGCTTCAGGAGCAGACCAGGCAGACTTGTGCTGGCCGCTGACCCCAAGGCGCCGGTAGAAAGCCTGATATTTCTTGTGGATGAAGTGCGTATGCAGGGCGGGGAAAAACTGCTTATCGCCACCACAGGGCACCCGGCAACGGACAAGCCATGACCACCACCGAGCGATTTACGCCGCGCTTGCCATTTCGTGCCTTGCTCACTGGGGCATGCTCCACCTGTTTGGCGCAGTCTCCGCGCAAAATTCGCTGGGCACGCCAATAACCATCAGCATGGATTCTCTTGGGCTTGGGGCTTCACCGGAAGGCGGCGCCGGCATCAGCATGGAGGCCGCCCCCAACCGGGTTGAACCGCAAAATACGGCAGACAAAAGGCGACAGGCTTTTTTTGCCTTTCTGGACGACCTGGATGCGGCAGTACACGCCCACCGCATGGATGGAGGCGAAGAGGGGCTGCTTGGCGTTGCGGCCTACGCTTTCACCGTGCGCCCTGACGGCAGCTTTACCGAGCCGGTGCTGCGGCAGACATCGGGGTCTCCTGCTCTTGATGCCGCGGCGTACCGGGCTGTTTGCGCGGCCAGCGGCAGCGTGAAGCGCCCGGAGATTCTGGGCAACGGCGATATCCCCGTTATTCTGCATGTAAAATACCAATACGACTTGCGTTAGCGCAGACCCCAGCAGTCCCCCCTTCACTAGCCATGCGATCAAAAAACAAGTTCACCGCAAGGTTCAAGACCCGCGCCGCCCCGGATGCCCTGCCCGGGGCATACGCCTTGTCCGGGCCCGCCAGCAATTACGACGTGCACCCAATCAGGTTATCCGTTGCATGCCGCAGGCCAGGGGACAGATTGCAACCGGCGTTGCGTTGCCTAAAGCTCTTGCCGCCGTGGGCAAGTACAGTTTCATAAAAATTATCAAGTTTAATTGTCCCGGTGGAATAAAGCGCCGTGTCAAATTGCCGATAAGAAAGAAGTGCAACGATGCATCCCTTTCGGCATGGAGAGCAAAATATGTTTAAAAAGTGCAGCATTAAATGGAAAGTTCTTGGCGTAGCCCTGATCGGCCCGCTGGTCATCGCCGTGATCATGGCATGGGAGCGGGTGGACGACATTCATAGTGGCGCGGAAGAAGCTATTGTGGAAAAAAGCCGCACCATTGTGCTGATGGCTGAAGCTATCCGCAATGAAATGGGCCACAAACTTGAAATAGGGATCCTGAAGCCCTTTGACCAAGTTGCCAGCCGACAAGGTTCTTGATGCTGTACCTGTTGTTACGGCCATGCGCATGGCCGCCCAAAATTCAAAGCAGGCTGGCTACGAATTCAGGGTCCCCAAAGTGCAGCCCCGCAACCCCGTCAACACGCCCACGGAACTCGAGCTCAAGGTACTGAAACAGCTTGAGGAAAAAGGGCTTTCGGAAGTTGTCATCCATGAGCAAGGCAAAATACGGTTTTTCCGGCCAATCAGGCTTACCAAGGAATGCCTTTTTTGCCACGGCAACACCGCTGGCGATAAAGACGTTGTAGGCGGCACCAAGGAAGGCTGGAAAGAAGGTGAAATCCACGGCGCCTTTGAAGTCATCAGCTCGCTGGAAAAAGCCGACACCCAGACTGAAATGGCCAAAATCAACGTCACAATGTGGACAGCCGGCACGCTTGCCATACTGGCCGCAGGCGCCTGGATACTGCTGCGAAGCGGCATTATCAACCCGCTTGAGCGTATACGTAAATTTGCCGCCGCTGTTGCTCAGGGCGATCTTAACGCCCGCCCTGACGGCGAATTCCATGCCGAGCTTTCTGATGTAAAAGAAGCCATTGAAACAATGGTGGACAACCTCAAGGTCAAGATGGACGAAGCTGAGGACAGGGGCAAAGAGGCCGCCGCGCAGGCTGTCCGCGCAGAAAATGCCCTTGTCGAGGCAAACCAGCAGGGAGAACGCGTTTCAACCCTGTTGAGCCAGATGCAAACCGTTGCCCGCCAGGCCATAAAGATCGCGCAGCAGGTTTCGCAGTCGGCAGAAGCCCTTGCCACGCAGGTTGGCCAGGTTACCGCCGGGGCCAGGCAACAGCAGACCAGGTCCTCTGAAACCGCCACGGCTATGGAAGAAATGAACGCGACGGTTCTTGAGGTCGCGCGCAGCTCTGCCAGCTCTGCTGCCAGCGTTGATCAGGCGCGCACCATGGCCTCGCAAGGTGAACGTGTGGTCATTGAAGCTGTAGAGGCCATACGCGCGGTGCGCACCCAGACCAGCGAGCTGCAGGGCACCATGTCCTCACTTGGCAGTCAGGCCGAGGGCATCAGCCGCATCATGAACGTCATTTCAGACATCGCGGACCAAACCAACCTGCTGGCGCTCAATGCCGCCATCGAAGCGGCTCGCGCGGGCGACGCCGGGCGTGGTTTTGCCGTTGTTGCCGACGAAGTGCGCAAACTGGCGGAAAAAACCATGTATGCCACCAACGAGGTCGGCTCCGCCATCCAGTCCATCCAGGTTGGAACGCAAGCCAGCCTGCAAGGCATGGAAAAAGCCGCCCAGGCCGTGGAAGCAGGCCACATCGCTTGCAAACCAGTCGGGCGAAGCTCTCAAGCAGATTGTCGTCCTGTCGGAAGACAACTCCGACCAGGTTCGGTCGATTGCCACCGCTGCCGAGCAACAGTCGGCCACCAGCGAAGAAATCAACCGCGCGGTCGAGGACGTCAGCCGCATTGCAACCGAAACCGTCGACGGCATGGCGCAGGCCAACGCGGCGGTGGCTCGCCTTGCGGAGCTTGTGCGCGATCTGGAAAACCTCATCGACAAGCTTGAAGCAGCGGGCAAAGGCGACAACATGTAAGAGCGGCAGCCTGTCAGTCCTTCTGGGCCCTTGCAGGCCAGGCTTAAACACAGGCGGCGTACATACTCTGTCTGCCCCGGCCATATTACACCCTGTTCATAAGCAAAAACGGCGAGTTACTGTCAAAGGTAGCTCGCCGTTTATTTGCGTAAACCGAAGGCCTAATTTTAACTTTCGCTGCGGAATCAGCCGTTATATCCGTTATGCTGCATGTGCCAGACCCGGCAAGGAGTGCGGTTTTTTTTGAATATCTCGTGTTACTTTTTTTAAAAAATAATATTTTATGTTAATAGTCTGTAAAACAAGCAAATTATTACTCGCAATCGTCCGTCATGCATGGTTTTGCAAACTTTTGCGAGTGGTCCCAATTTAAGATGTGTAATTAATATACTAATATGATTGAATAAAAAACGCCTTTAATTGTACATTTTTGAACAGAAGCATGTATTTTTTTTAACAATTATTGACACAAACTTTCAGGGGGAGTAGCATTTAACTTAATTTATAAATTCACAAACTACTATTGCTTTAATTGTTTGTGGATTGATCAAGTATATCTTTTCGTAAATTTTATTCCTATTACAAGGAAAAATTTATGTCTAGCAGCGAACTTATTGATATTGTCTACATCATGGCGTTTTGTCTTGGCGGCATGAGCTTTGCCCTCGGCCCTTTTATCATTGTATTTTTTCTTGCGCCCCGTATTACGCGCAACACAGTGGGCAAAACACGGCAAATAGTTGAATGCGGCATTGACCCCATTGGTGATGCCTGGATCAAATTTGGCGCTGTGTACTATCTGTACTCGCTGCTATTCCTCGCCTTTGCGGTTGATATTCTCTTTCTCTTTCCTGTTGCTGTTATCTACAACAAAGCCTCGCCTGTCAGCGATTTTTTGACCTTCGCGGAAGTTCTTCTGTTTGTGGGCATCCTGTCCCTTGTCATTGTCTATGCGTGGAAAAAGGGAGTGTTCCAATGGCAACGGAAAATATATTCGGATCGGTAGTCCACTTTTCGAAGCTCGATGTGCTGCTTGACTTGTGCCGTGCCAACTCGCTCTGGCCCATGACCTTTGGCCTTGCCTGCTGCGCCATTGAAATGATGGCAACCGGCGCGTCCCGTTTTGATCTGGCACGTTTTGGGGCTGAGGTGTTCAGGCCGTCGCCAAGACAAAGCGACGTGATGATCGTCTCTGGCACCATCAATAAAAAGATGGCCCCTGCCGTGCAGATTCTTTACGACCAGATGCCCGAACCCAAGTGGGTCATCGCCATGGGCAACTGCGCCATTTCCGGCGGGCCATTTGTGTACGAGGGCCAGTACGGCGTTGTGGAAGGCGTGGGCAAGCTGTTTCCTGTGGACGTGTTTATTCCCGGCTGCCCTCCCCGGCCTGAAGCGCTTATCGAAGGTATACTCAAGCTTGAAGAAAAGCTCACCGGCATCCGCCGCTGGCCGGTGGTGACGCCCCCCGGGCTGCCTGGCCCCGCTGCGGCGCAGGCCGAACAGGCCAAAACCACAGCAGCGGCGCAAACGGCACAGGACGCGGCGGGAGGGCAACAGTCATGAACGCGGACACCCTTAGCGCGCAGCTGGCAGCATTGCCCGGAGCCGTGTTGCGGGCCACCGAACACGCGGCTGTAGGTTATGACCTCTCTGTGACGCTGCCGGAAAGCTCGCTGATCGCCGCCGTAACCATTATGGACAAGGCCGGATACTTTATTGAAGGCATGACCGGGGTGGATTGGCTTGGCGAATGCGAGGCCTTGCGCAAAGAGGCCGAAGCCAAGGCCCAAAAGGCTGCCGAAGCTGCGGCCGCCAGCAGGGCTGATGCCGACGCGCCGGGGGCGGACGCCGCCAGGCCCGCCCCACCTGCTGAAACCCAAGAGCAGGGTTGCCCCCCGCAGCAAGACGAGCTTGAAGTGGTGTACGACTTCAACCTCTATGCCGCCCGCCACCGGGTATGCCTGCGGGTGCGCACGCCGCGCGCAAACCCGCTGATCCACACCATTGCCGAAATATACCCCATAGCCCACTGGCACGAACGCGAAATACACGAGTTCTTTGGCATCGTCTTTATCGGGCACCCATACCTTATCCCCCTGCTGCTGCCCGAAGACGCGGAATACCACCCATTGCTCAAGGACTACAGCGCATGAACTATCTTGCCCAAAGTCCCACCGACGAGCGGTTTGTTCTCAACCTTGGCCCGCAGCACCCGGCCACGCACGGCGTTTTGCGCGTCAAGATGGTCATGGACGGCGAGTACATCGTGGAGGCCGAGCCTGTGCTTGGCTACATCCACCGCATGCACGAAAAAATGGCCGAAAACCGCACCTGGGCGCAGTTTATGCCCAACACGGGCCGCATGGATTACCTGCATGCCCTGGCGTACAACCACGGCTACGCCTGCGTGGTTGAGCGGGCCGCCAGCATTGAAGTGCCTGAACGCGCCGAGTTTATCCGCGTAATCACCAACGAGCTGAACCGCGTTTCAAGCCATCTGCTCTGGTTTGGGGCCTTTGTGCTTGATCTTGGCGGTTTTTTCGCCGCTCTTGTACGCCTTTGACGATCGCGAGCAGATTCTTGACCTGCTCGAAGCTGTCACCGGCTCGCGGCTCACGTACTGCTACTTTCGCTTTGGCGGCGTGTACAACGACGTTGACGACGCCTTTGTCACAGGCACGCGGGCCTTTATTGCGCGCATGCGCAAACGCCTGCCCATGTATCACGCCCTTGTCTCCCAGAACCTCATTATCCAGCAGCGGCTTGTGGACGTGGGCATCGTACCCGCCGAGATGTGCCGCAAATACGGCGCAACCGGCCCTGTGGCGCGGGGCGCGGGCATTGCCTTTGACGTGCGCAAGCACGAGCCATACGGCGTCTACGACCGCTTCGACTTTGACGTGCCGGTGTACCCCGAAGCCGACTCCATGGCGCGCTACAAGGTGCGCATGGACGAAATTGAGCAGAGCCTGCGCATCATCGAACAGGCGCTCGATCAACTGCCCGGGGGGCCGGTTATGGCGGCCAAGGTTCCCAAAACCGTCAAGCCGCCCAAGGGCGATTATTATCATGCGGTGGAGACGGCGCGCGGCCTTTTGGGCATCCACGCCGTCAGCGACGGCAGCGGTACGCCATGGCGGCTCAAGTGGCGCACGCCCTGTTTTTCAAAACCTGCTCGTTTTTGGCGAGGCCAGCAGAGGAATGCTGCTGCCAGACGCCCTGGCGCTGCTCGGCAGCCTTGATCTGGTTATTCCCGATATTGACCGCTGAGGAGAACAGCCATGACGTTTTACTCCGAAATGCTGCGTCTTCTTGGGTATCTGGTAGGGTTCCTTGTCTTTGTGGCGCTTAACGCCGCCTACCTTGTGTGGGTTGAGCGCAAGGTGGCAGGGCACATACAGCGGCGCGTAGGCCCCAAGGAAGTTGGCCCTTATGGCCTGCTGCAGCCTATTGCCGACGGCCTCAAACTTATGGCCAAGCAGGTGTTCATCCCCAGAGATGCCGACGGCGTGCTGTTTTGCCTCGGCCCCGTGCTGGTGATGACCCCGGCCTTCATGAGTTTTGTGACCATCCCCTACACCGAGGGCCTTGTGGCGCGCAACCTCAACCTGGGGCTGCTGGCCATATACGCCTTTGCCTCGGTAAACGTGCTGGGCCTGCTGCTGGGGGCCTGGGGCTCGCGCAACAAGTACGCCGTTATCTCCGCAGCGCGCGTGGTCTCGCAAAACGTAGCCTACGAAATACCCATGCTGCTGATTGTGGTGAGCCTCGTGATGGTGACCGGCACCCTCAACCTCAGCGAAATCGTGGGCACGCAGTCCGGCGGGTTCTGGCACTGGAACGTGCTGCGCCTCTCGGCAAGCCCGCTCATGCCCGTCTCGTTCATCATCTTTTTTATCTGCATGCTGGCAGAGACAAACCGCGCCCCCTTTGACATGGCCGAGGCGGAAAGCGAGCTCATCGCGGGCGCGTTTACGGAATACTCGGGCATGGGCTTTGGCGTGTACTTTATGGGCGAGTACGCCAACGTGGTGGTGGGCGCAAGCCTGCTCACCCTGCTGTTTCTTGGCGGGTGGGATTGCCCGCTTGGGCTGTGGCCGGGGGCGCACTGGTTTGCCATCAAGCTCTACGCTGTCATCTTTACCGTCATATGGGTACGCTGGACGTTTCCGCGCACGACCTTTTACGGCCTGCTCAACCTTTCGTGGAAGGTGCTCATACCAATTGCGCTCGTCAATCTTGTCATTACCAGCGCGCTGCTCAAGGTGATGTAGCATGAACGCATACTTTAAAAATATCTTTGCTGGCGGGTGGAGCCTCTGTGTGGGCATGGGCATAACGCTGCGCTATTGTTTCAAGCCGGTGGTCACAAAGTCGTACCCGCGCGAGGTGCTGCCCATACCGCCGCGCTACAGGGGCCACATCGACCTTGTATACGACCCCGAAACCGGCACGGACAGGTGCATAGTGGTGCGGGTCGTGCCAGAAGGCCTGCCCCTCGGGCTGCATCGAGCTTGCTGGCGAAAAGCTGGAAGGAGCCAAAAAAAGACCCTCACGAGCTACAAACTCAATTTTACCAAGTGCAGCCTGTGCGGCATGTGCGTGGAATCGTGCCCCACCGGCGCGCTCACCTTTTCTCATGACTACAATCTGGCCGGTTTTGACGAGGCGGAGTACCACTTTGACCTTGTACGGCGACTCAAGGAGCGTCCCTGATGTTGAGTCATGAAAGTATGCAAACGCTGGCCGAGGGCATCTTTTATTTTTTCGTGCTGGTGACCTTTTGCGGCGCGATACTGGCTGTTTCAGCGCGTACGCTCATACGCCGCGTGGCCGGGCTTGCCCTGTGCTTTACCGGCGTGGCCGGGCTTTACTACTACCTGTCGAGCCCCTTTGTGGCCTTTATGCAGATGCTTGTGTACGTGGGGGCGCTGTGCGTCACCATAACCTTTGCCATCATGCTGGCCGAAACCTCGGACGCCAACCGGGCCCCGCGCCGCCACAGGCTCAGCATGGTTCTTGGGGCGGCGGCCAGCTGCGCCATCACAGCCGTGCTGGCGGCGCTGTCCATCACAGCCACCTGGCCCGACATGCCGCAGGCGCAGATCGAGGGAACCATCGAACGCATAGGGCAATCGCTGCTGAGTACGTACTCCATGAGCTTTGAGCTTATTTCCGTGGTTCTGGTGGTGGCAATGGTGGGGGCGCTCGCTCTGGCCCGCCACGGGAGGGACAAGTGATGCACTACGCCAGCCTGAGTCAGCATCTTGAAACCTATCTGGTTATCGGCGCGGCCCTGTTTGGTCTGGGGCTGTTTGGCATGGCCATGCGCCGCACGTTCATAGGCATGCTCATCGCCTCCGAGCTCATCCTCTGCGGGGCCTCGGTCAACTTTATGGCCTTTGGGAGATTTTGCGCGCCGGATACGGCAACCGGGCAGATCGCTGCCCTGTTTGTCATGGCCATCGCGGCGGCGGAAGCGGTTATTGTGCTTTCCATCATCATTGCGGTGTACCGGCTGTACCGATCTGTTGAAACAGACGCGCCGTCAGACCTCAAAGGGTAAGGGGAACAGCGTATGGATATAGTTGAATCCGTCAGACCCCTGGCCGCCATACTTACAGCACTGGTCGGCGCGTGCCTGATAATGCTGGCAGGGCGTCGGCCCAACCTGCGCGAAACGGTTTCGTTCGTCACGGCGGCGGTCATGTTCTGCATTATCGTCTCCATGATCGGCGATGTCGCGCCCGCCCCCCTGGGGCGCGGCCATACGCTGCACCTTACGGTTTTTGCCATTTTGCCGGGGCTGTCGGTGAGCTTCAGGGCCGATGCCTTTTCCATGGTTTTTGGGCTGGTCGGCTCGTTTTTGTGGGTCATCACCGTTTTTACGCGGCAGGCTACATGCGGGGCCTCAACGAGCACGCCCAGACGCGCTTCAGCGCCTGTTTTGCCCTGACGCTCTTTGGCGCCATGGGCGTGGCCTTTGCCGACAACCTGTTTACGCTCTACCTGTTTTATGAAGTGGTGAGCATTTGCACCTACCCCCTTGTGGCCCACCATCAGGATGCCGAGGGATACGACGGCGCGCGCAAGTACATTGTGTACCTCACAACCACGGCCAAAGGCCTGGTGCTGCCTGCCATGATCGTTATCTACGTGCTGACGGGCAATCTGGACTTTGCCCACAACAGCCATTCGGGCATCCTGCAAGGCGGGGCCAGCGATGCGCTGGCAACCGTGCTGTACGTTTGCTGCATTCTGGGTTTTGCCAAAAACGGCATCATGCCCTTTCACCACTGGCTGCCGGGGGCCATGGTCGCTCCCACGCCTGTCTCCGCCCTGCTGCACGCGGTGGCGGTGGTCAAGGTGGGCGTGTTCTGCACCACGCGCGTCATGCTGTTTGTGTTTGGCACAGACCTGATGAAGGCCCTCAACCTGGGCATACCCACGGCCTACTTTGTGTCCTTTACCATCCTTGCGGCTTCGATCATCGCCCTGACCAAGGACAACCTCAAGGCTCGGCTGGCGTATTCCACGGTAAGCCAGCTTTCGTACATCATTCTGGGCGTGGCCTTGCTGACGGTGGACGGCATACAAGGCGGCATCGTGCATATCGCCAACCACGCCTTTTCAAAGATCACGCTCTTTTTCTGCGCCGGCGCGATCTACGTGGCGACGCGCAAAAAGTGCATTTCTGAAATGAGCGGCCTTGGCCGCACCATGCCCTTTACCTTTGCTGCCTTTGCCGTGGCCTCGCTTTCCATGATCGGCGCGCCGCCTGTGGCCGGTTTTGTAACCAAGTGGAAACTGCTGGTGGGCGCCATGGAAATGCCCACGCATTCCATGGGCATATTGCTGGTGCTCCTGGCAAGTACGCTGCTGAACGTGGCCTACTTTGCGCCGGTGACCTACAAGGCCTTTTTTGGCAAACGGCCAGAGGGCGAAGAAACGGGCATCCGTGAAGCCCCGCTGAGCATGGTTGTGCCCATCCTCATAGCGGCTGGCGTTTCCGTGTTCATTGGCATTTACCCCGATGCCATCATGTCCTTCGTGAAGGTGGTGACAGGATGATAGTGAACATCATCGAATTTTTCCGCGCCCGGCTCAAGGCGACCATCCGCGTGTGCCTGGTCGTGCTGGCGGCACTGGTGGCATGGGACGCCCTGTTTGTTTCAAAAGAGCATGTGCACACCTTTGTGGAGCGCATACCCGGCTTCTGGGCCGTGTTCGGCTTTGTGGCCTGCGTTGTGATTATCATCGTTTCCAAGTGGTTCGGCCATTTGGGCATCATGACCCGCGAGGATTATTACGATGACTGAATCATGGATACACCCCTCCGCCGTTCTGCTGCTGGGAGCGGCAATACTGCCGCTGCTGCCCAGGGCCGTACGCCGCGTTTTAATCGTACTTGTGCCTGTGCTGGCCTTTGGCGCGGTGCTGCTCATGCAGGGACACAACGGCGTGTACGGCGTTGTGCCGTTTATGAACTGGGAGCTGACCTTCGGCAGGGTTGACGCGCTGAGCATGGTGTTTGCCTACATCATGACCCTCATGTGCGTGATCGGCTCCATCTACGGCCTGCATGTGGAAGAAGCCGCGCAGCACTCCGCCGCATGGATCTACGTGGCGGGCTCGCTGGGCGTTATCTTTTGCGGCGATTACCTGACGCTCTTCCTCTTTTGGGAGATAATGGCCTTTTCGTCCGTATTTCTGGTGTGGTTCAGGCGGCGCAAGCAGTCGCTGGCCTCGGGCTACCGGTATCTGCTGGTGCACACCGCAGGCGGCCTGCTGCTGCTGGCGGGCCTTGTGCTGCGCTACAAGGCCACGGGCGACCTCAATTTTGGACCCATCGGCGTGGCCGACCCGCAGCTGTACACCTACCTGATCATGGCCGGGTTTATCCTCAACGCGGCCGTGCCGCCCCTGCACGCCTGGCTGCCCGACGCATACGGCGAGGCTACGGTGACGGGCGCGGTGTTTATGTGCGCCTTTACCACCAAAACCGCCGTGTACGTGCTGGCGCGCAGCTTTGCGGGCATGGAAATACTGGTGCCGCTGGGCGTGTGCATGGCCCTGTACGGCGTTGTGTACGCCGTGCTTGAAAACGACGCACGCCGCCTGCTGGCCTACCACATCATCAGCCAGGTGGGCTACATGGTGGCCGCAGTGGGCATAGGCACGCCGCTGGCCATCAACGGAGCCTGCGCCCACGCCTTTGCCCACATTCTCTACAAAGGGCTGCTGTTCATGGGCTGCGGCTCGGTGCTGCACATGACGGGCGTAAGCAAGTTTACCGAGCTCGGCGGCCTGTACAAAAAAATGCCCAAAACCTTTGTGTTTACACTGGTGGGCGGGCTTTCCATCTCGGCCTTTCCGCTGTTCAGCGGCTTTGTGACCAAGGCCATGATCGTGGCCGCCGGATTTGAAGCCCACAACTACTGGGCGGGCTTTTTGCTCACGCTGGCCTCGGCGGGCACATTTTTGCACACGGGCCTGAAGGTTCCGTACTTTATCTGGTTTGGCAAAAACAACTGCTCGCAGAAAACATGGGAGCGCGCGGGCGACCCGCCGCTCAACATGCAGGTGGCTATGGCCGTGGCGGCATTTTTGTGCATCTTTATCGGCTGCTATACGCCCTACCTTTACGACATGCTGCCCTTCCCCGACGTGGCGGCGCAGTACCACCCCTACAGCGCGGCGCATATCTCTGAAACTTTGCAAATACTGCTGTTTACGGCGCTGGGCTTCTTTTTGCTGCTCAAAAAGCTTACGCCAGAGCCCACCATCAGCCTGGATCTCGACTGGTTTTACCGCATGGGCGGCAGGCTGTTTTACTGGTTTGCGCGCAAGCCCGTGCAATCGGTGGACAACGCCGTGGGTGAAGCCTGGAACCGTCAGGGCATAGTGCCGCTCATGCGCACGGCGCGCTTCTGGTCATGGTTTGACTGGCACGGCATTGATACGGTGGTTGACGGTACGGCCCGCAGGCGTGCGCGCCCTTGGCGGGGTGTTGCGGCTGGTGCAGAGCGGCAGCCTGCAAATCAACATCATTTCCATGGCCGCAGTGGTGGCCCTGGTGCTCACGCTGCTGGCTTTTGTCTGAGCCGCGCAGAAAGGAGATCGCCGTAATGGATTTTCTGAGCATGAACACCCTGGGCTACCCCATCCTCAGCATTCTTGTTTTTCTGCCGTTGGCAGGGGCTGTCATTGTGACCCTGCTGCCGACAGAAAACAGCGTGAAGATGTGGACGCTCTTTGTCACGCTGGCAAATGCCGTCATTTCGCTGCCGCTGTTTATGCGGTTTGACCCCACATCCGCCTTGTACCAGTTTGCGGAGCACCACCCGTGGATTGAGAGCTTCAACGTCAACTACAACCCTGGGCGTGGACGGCATCTCGCTGCTGCTGATAATGATGACGACCCTCATCATGCCGCTGTGCGTGCTTGGCTCGTGGAGGTACATCAAAACCCGCATCAAGGAATTTATGGTCTGCCTGCTGGTCATGGAAACATCCATGCTCGGCGTTTTCATGGCGCTGGATCTGGTGCTGTTTTACGTGCTGTGGGAGGCCATGCTCATACCCATGTACCTGCTCATCGCCGTCTGGGGCGGCCCGCGCAAGAGCTACGCTTCCATCAAGTTCTTTTGTACACGCTAGCTGGCTCGGTGTTTCTGCTGGTGGCCATTGTGGCCCTGTACATCAATCAGGGCACGTTCAGCATACCCGCGCTCATGGGCCAGCAGTATTCCGAGCGCTTCCAGCTGCTGGTGTTTCTGGCGTTTTTATAGCATTTGCCATCAAGGTTCCCATGTTTCCCTTCCACACATGGCTGCCCGCAGCCCACGTGGAAGCCCCGACCGCAGGCTCGGTGATTCTGGCCTCGGTGCTGCTCAAGATGGGCACATACGGTTTTTTGCGCTTTTGCCTGCCCATTACGCCCGGGGCGGCCATAGGCCTGCTGCCCGCCCTGCAGTGGCTCTCCATCGCGGGCATCATCTACGGTGGTCTCACGGCCCTTGCCCAGCAGGACATGAAAAAGCTCATCGCCTACTCCAGCGTTGGGCATATGGGCTTTGTGACTCTGGGCATATTTGCCCTCAACCAGCGCGGGCTTGAGGGCGCGCTGCTGCAGATGATCAACCACGGCGTCACCACCGGAGCGCTGTTTTTGTGCGTGGGCATGGTCTACGAGCGCTCGCACAGCCGCGAGCTTGCCGACGCCGCCGGGCTGGGCAAGTTTATGCCCATCTACGTGACGTATCTGACGTTTTTTTTCGCTGTCGTCGCTGGCCTTCCCCGGCACAAACAGCTTTGTGGGCGAGTTTCTTATCCTTGCCGGAGCCTTTTTCAACAACAAGATTGTGGCAGTATGCGCCGTGCCGGGGGCCATACTTGCGGCGGCGTACATGCTGCGCATGCTGCAGCGGGTAATCTGGGGCTGGCACCAACAACCCCGACCAGTCGCATATGAACGATCTGGGCTGGCGAGAGGCCGTAACCCTTGCCCCGCTGCTGGTGTTTGTTTTCTGGATCGGCCTGGCCCCGGAACCTTTTTTGCGCGTCATGAGGCCGAGCCTTGACCATCTGCTGGCGCAGACCGGCTACCATGCCACAAGCGCGCTGGCTCTTGCGGAACTTGTCGCGCGTTGACCGAACCCCAAGCTCAGACATAAGGCCTAAGCATGAACGCACATCTTTTTGCACCGGAACTGGTTCTTCTTGCAGGCTGCCTGCTGGCATTCTGCATGACAATGACGGAATCCCGGACGCAAACCCTGCGCCTGGTGGTTCTTTGCGTGGGGGCGGGCCTTTGCCGTCGCCTCTTTCGCCAGCCTGTTTGCCAAGGGAACCTTGTTTTACGGAGCCTACAAGGTTGACCTGTTTTCGCAGCTGGTAAAATGCGTAATGTCTGCTGGCTTTACGCTCATGCTGCTTTTTGGGGCGGACACCAAGGGTATTTCTGTACGCATGCGCCCTGAATATTATTTCTTTTTGCTCTCAAGCCTGTTGGGGCTGACATTGCTCTCAAGCAGCGTGGAGCTCATCACCCTGTTCATCGCCCTTGAGCTGTCGTCGTATTCGCTCTACCTGCTGGTGCCCATGCGCACGCCCTCGGACAATATGCGCGCGCCCATGGAGGCGGCCATCAAGTATCTGCTGTTTGGCGTAACGGCCTCGGGCATCATGCTCTTTGGCATGAGCTGGATTTTTGGCATAGCGGGCAGCACCTATCTTGAGCAGATACTGCCAGCCATGCGCTCGGCCCTGTCGCATGCTGACAGCCCGCATGCCTTTGGGGCACAGGCTGCCGCGCTGGTGGGCCTGCTGATGCTGTTTTGCGGCATGTTTTTCAAGCTGGCGGTGTTTCCCTTTCACTTTTGGGCGCCCGACGTATATCAGGGCGCGTCCAACGACACCACGGCCTTTATCGCATCCATGCCCAAAATTGTGGCTGTGGCCGTGCTGGCGCGGTTCTGCTCGCTGGCCTTTCCCGGCGAGGGGCACATTGCGCTGCTGCTGACGGGGCTTTCCATCGCCTCCATGTTTTACGGCAACCTCACGGCCCTGGTGCAGACAGACGTAAAGCGCATGTTGGGCTTTTCGGGTATTGCGCATGCCGGGTACATCCTCATGGGCATGGCCACCATGCAGGGCTGGGGCATCGCCACATCGCTGTACTACGCCACAGGCTATCTGTTCATGATGCTGACTGCCTTTCTGGTGCTGTGCACTGTCTCCCCTGACGGCAAAAAACCTGACCGTCACCGATCTGAACGGCCTTTCGCGGCGATCCCCCATGCTGGCCTTTGTGCTTGGCGTAAGCATGTTTGCCCTGGCGGGCATTCCGCCTTTTGTGGGCTTTATGGGCAAATTTCTGCTGCTGACCGGCGCGTGGCGGGCGGGGCATACGGCGCTGGTGATTATTGCGGCCATCAACACGGCCATTGGCATCTACTATTATCTGCAGGTGGTGCGCGCCGCGTACACAGAGGCGGCCCCGCACAATGCCGAGGCCATTATACCGCACGCAGGCGCGCGCATGGCGGGCATATGCCTTGTTGGCCTGTTGCTGGCTCTGGGCATAGCGCCCGAAAGCATGATCCGGCTGGCTACGGAAGCCGTGCTGGCGGCCTGGTAGCCAGACAGGGACAAGCCGCACAGCAAAAACCTGCGACATAGGCTCGTGAACAACCCGCATGCGGCTGTAAAGAAAGAACGCAGCTGGCATACCCACCGAGAGACATCGCGACAGCACAGCGCCGGGGTCGCCCGGCAGCATAAAAAGGAATTGGGCCTTCAGCCCAATTCCTTTTTGCGTGTGGACCAACGCCCGACGGGCTATCCGCCCCATAACAAAAAAACGGGTCCGCCTTCGGCGGCAATTGCCAGAAAGCGGACCAGTCACAACGGTTAACACCGTTTGTTACAACACTATGTTAATCACATACGCCCTCGTGTTCAGGGCCTTCGGGAACTGTGCAGGCCTGCTGCCGTTTACCGGTTCCGTTGCATTCAAAAACACTTGGAGTCATCTTTGTTCTTGCCGCTGCCGTGGCAAGCCGGGCACTGGGTGTACTCGTCTTCTTTCATTTTCTGGGCCATCTCAGATTCCTCCTTTGAGAGTTGTGCTCTATACAGATTGTTAGCACCTCGACCACGAGGGCACAAGGCCGACCTTATGCTCTGGAGCGGCGCATAGCCGCTCAGGCATTGCCGATCAGCAG
>Ga0268359_12131_pt1 | contig 26373 bp, 25 predicted proteins | sample BioMet11_FD_194416 | JGI IMG/M metagenome (GOLD analysis project Ga0268359, IMG submission 194416) | Sewage microbial communities from Oakland, California, United States - Biofuel 11 (PacBio Assembly) | ecosystem: Engineered > Wastewater > Sewage > Unclassified | place: USA: California | collected...
ACTATGTGGAACAGTTGCTGACGACAGTGCAGACGCCGCGGAAGTGTATCGGTCTCGTGATGCCGCAGAGTTCCTGCGTGAGTATGTCCATATCCACGTATGTCGAAAAAACCCTCGTGATACATTTCGGCCGGCTCCGGGTTGAAAATGAGATCTGCGCCGAGACTTTCACAGAACGCACTGTCCTTACCGATGTCCCGCGGGTAACTTTCAAGATCTTCGGAAGGGCCGAACTGGATCGGATTAACAAATATGCTGACGACTGTTTTATCATTCTCGCTTACGGCTCTGCTGATAAGGCTTTCCGTGACCTTCATGAAGAAATCCCATCGTAGGCACCAGACCAACCGAGTATCCTTCTTTTTCCCAGGCGCCGGTTATTTCTCTGACTTCCTTTATAGTTTTAATGATTTGCATGTTTTTTCCTTCTTTCTGCAGCAGTAATAATTATTTCAGTCCGGCGATGATTTCGTCGGATATCGCAAAGTGTGCTCTTCCGCGGGGAATGCTCCGGATTTGACTTCCGAGGCATAATCGGCGAAAGCCTGCTTCATAATGCTTCCTATATCAGCGAAATGTTTGACAAATTTCGGGGTGTAATCGGAGAACATTGCCAGCATGTCCTGATAAACAAGTACCTGTCCGTCGCATCCGGCACCCGCGCCTATCCCGATAGTCGGGATAGAGATTTTCTCTGATATTACTGCGGCGAGTCTGGCCGGAACGCATTCCAGAACAACTAAAGAAGCACCCGCCGACTCGACCGCTCTGGCGTCGTCGAGCATCTGCTGCGCCTTTTCAAGGCTCTTTCCCTGTACTTTGTATCCGCCGAAAGCATTTACTGACTGAGGAGTGAGACCAATATGTGCGCACACAGGAATGGAAGCTTTTTACAATTGCTTCTATCTGCGGGCATACTGCGGCTCCGCCTTCAAGTTTGACTCCGTTTGCTCTCCTTCTTTCATAAGGCGGCCTGCATTTACGACGGCATCGTAAACCGATGTCTGATAACTCATGAAAGGCATATCGCCGAGAACAAATGCTTCTCCGGCCCCGCGGCTGACAGCCAGCGTATGATGGATCATGTCTTCCATAGTCACAGAGATAGTGTCAGGCAGACCGAGCATTACCTGCCCCAGTGAATCGCCGACGAGCAGAATATTCATTCCTGCTTCATCCATAAGCTTTGCCATTGAATAATCATAGCATGTCACCATTGTGATCTTATCTTTGTCTGATTTTTGTTTCATGAATGTTGATACAGTATTGCTCATAATATTTTCTCCATTTCTGCATAATCGCGATCCGGATGTTTGCGTTTCGCGACTTTCAATACTTCTTTCGAAAGCATTCTGTATACTTCCGACTGGTCTGGCGACAAACTGCCGATATGCCCGGCAACTGTGGCGGTATCGCTGCGTTCAACAGGACCCGTCAATGCACCTGAGGTACCGTATGAAACGATATTGCCGGCATTGTTCATGATCAGAGGCGAAAAAGCCCTGTGCGCATCATCAGGGGTAAAACCGCATTCAGTAAGGATCTGTTCCGCCATGGACGCAAGGCCCACGTATAGATTGCTTACTATGGCTGCTGCAGCATGGTAGCGTATCTTATCAGACGCTGAGATCACAGTATAATCGTTGCCCATGGTTTCGAGCAGCCCGAAGATTTCGCTGATTTTTTCACGGTCTCCTTCGATGGCATAAAAAGCTTTGTCCGCATCTTTGTACGAACTGTATTTGTCGTTAAATGCAAATAATGGATGGATGGAATATCCATAGGCGGGGATCCGCCTTCTTTCCGAAAAGATATCAGAGCTCTGCGCTCCGCTGAAATGACTTATGATCTTACCTTGAATCGGCAGTTCTTTCAATTGTTCCCATACGGAGGATATTTCTCCGTCCGGTACTGTGAGAAAGATCGCGTCGCTGTCCCCGACCAGCTGCTCCAAATCCAGAAATTGTTTAGTATCTGTGAAATTTGCTGCTTCGAGTGAAGACTCCGGGTTCCTGCTGTAATAACCGGTGACTTCTATTCCGCGTCCTGTCATGTATTTCCCCATAGAGAAACCGACTTTTCCCGCGCCGATAAAACCAATGTTCATAAGCATCCCTCCGTTCTGATTAGTCCGGCGGGACAGTGCGCGCCTTGTCAGGCTGCGCCGTTCGTATAAGTTCAAAAGTATCGTTTCTTTTCAGAATACCATCTTTGCAGGCGTAGTATAACATCCCCGGAGTCTGCTGTAAATACATTCTTTTCTTATGCCCGCGAATCTACTATAATCAGTAATAGTAAAACATGTAATTCTGTAAAGCAGCTAAAAGTTAAACCTGAACGATCGAAAGGAGCCGGCATGGCATATGTTTCATATGAGATTTTTTATGAAGTAGCCAGACAGAACAGTTTTCTGCGCGCGGCAGAAGTGCTGAATCTGACGCCGTCCGCGGTCAGTCATTCTATTGCTTCACTGGAAGCGGAACTCGGATTTTCTTTGTTTATCAGAGGCAGGGCCGGTGTTTCGATCACAAAAGAAGGCAGACAGATGCTGGAACATGTATGCGAAATACTTCGCAGCGAGGAATTGATGCATGAGGAAGCCTCACAGATAAACGGTCTTACAAGAGGTAAAGTAACGATCGGGACTTTCAGCAGTATCATTGTGAACTGGCTGCCCGGGATGATCAGAGATTTCAGCGCGAAATATCCCGGCATTGAGATCGATGTGCTGCAGGGAGATTATGATGATGTGCAGTACTGGATCCAGTCAGGTGAGGCCGAGATCGGCTTTTCTACTCCGCTGAGCGGCGGCATATTTAATGAGATCCCGATATTTCAGGACAGACTTCTGTGTGTGACGCCTCCCGGTTTCCGCCCGGAGAACGGGAATTATCTTACGATAGGTGAGATCAGGAAACAGAATATGATACTGAGAAGAAAAGGTTATAACCGCGATCTTGAAGAATTTCTCAATAAAAATTTCGGACCGTCATATCAGTCACATTATCAGTGTGATGATGATCAGTCCATATATGCCATGATCGAGAGCGGCATGGGAATAAGTATCCTGCCGGAACTTACTCTGAAGAGGATAGCGTTCAATGTCAGTATCTGGCCGTTTGAGCCGGAAGAATACCGCAGGATAGTCATGATCACTCAGAAGCGCAGGACACTTTCCCCGGCAACGACGGCGCTCGTGCGGCATATACTTGACTGGCTGAAAGAAAAGAATGCCGACAGCATAAAATAAGCAGCATCTTGTTTTTATCTGAAGCTGATCAGTTCGACACCTGCCTGACTGATGATGTGTTTCAGATGTTCCATCTTTTCCGGAGCGGGCGTATAAAACGACGCATCGGGCAGATCCATGCCGAGAGCTTCATATTTAGCTGCTCCCAGCTCGTGATACGGAAGGAGCTCCATCTTTGCCCGCGGGAGATTTTCCCTGACAAAAGAAGCAGTGGCCAGTATGTTGTCATCGCTGTCATTTACGCCGCCGATCACAGGGACGCGGACTGCGATCTCAGCGCTGAGTTCATTGAGCCGGCAAATATTTTCGAGGACGGTTTTATTCGACATCCCCGTATATTTTCTGTGGACTTTGTCGTCCATGTGTTTGATATCGATGAAAATAAGATCCATACGGTTCAGCGCCGGCCTGACTTCATCGAAATCAAACTGCCCGCATGTCTCCAGATCGAGGCTGAAGCCCATATCGTACAGTTGTTCAGACAGATAATTGAGAAGTTCCGGCTGAAAAGTCGCTTCACCTCCGGAAAAAGTAATGCCGCCTCCTGATGCACGGTAGAACATACTGAACTTCTTCGCCGCCGCAATGATTTCATCAGCATCCCGGACAGAAACGAGCTGTCTTCGGGCCGATTTTGGACAGGCCGCGGCGCATTTGCCGCAGCCTGTACATTTTTTCCGCATTGCCGGATCGTTCAGATCGATACCGATGCCCTGAGGACATACTTCGGCACATCTGCCGCATCCGATACATTGTTTCACATAATATCCGACCAGCGGTTTCTGCCCGAATCCTTCCGGATTCGAGCACCACCGGCATCTCATCGGACAGCCCGCAAGGAATATCGTTGTCCGTATTCCTTCTCCGTCGTTGACCGAAAAAGGCTGTTCCTGCATTACATAGCCGCGGATCATGATCAGTCCTTTCTAAAATTCAGTGTGCGCATTTCTGGCAATAATCGATTCCTGCATGCTTTCCGACAAGTTTATCCACTGAGCGCTGTAGCCGGCAACTCGTACGAGCAGATCCTTGTAATTGTCAGGATGAGCCTGCGCGTCTCTCAGTGTTTTATTAGATACTGTGTTGAACTGGACATGGAAGCCTCCAAGTCCGAAATATGTCTGCAGCATTGCGCCGAGATTAGCCTGGCCCCGCTTCGTAGCAACAAGGTCGTGATTGAGACGCTGATTCAGCAGTATGCCGCCGGAGTGAATGTCATGATTTATCTTGGAAGCGGATTTCATAGCTGCCAGGCAAGTGCTCATATCTGTTCCGGTATAAGGTGAAACACCTTCACTTATAGGTTCTCTCGCTTTTCGGCCGTCAGGCGTGGCGCCGAGAACTTTTCCGGTCGGAAGGTAATTCGAAATGCCCATGAATGCAGTAACGTAGTGATGTCCGTAGAAATCCTTGTATGATGTGACATCATCATAGTAGAAGTCTGCGAGTTCCTTGGCGATACTGTCCGCATAATCGTCATCATTGCCGTATTTCGGGCAGGCCTGCGCCATCGCGCGCAGTTTATCAAAGCCGTTCCAGTCCGCATTGAGCGCATCGATAAGTTCACTCATAGTGACAGTCTTATCTTCGAACACCAATTTCTTTATTACGGCCAGGCAGTTTGCAGTAACAGATAATCCGCATCCTGTGAAGACCGGACCGATGTTGTATTTCGCGCCTCCGTCAACAAGATCTTTACCGTTTTTGAGGCAGTATTCATTGCACGATGAAAGGAAAGGCCGCGGTCTGTTTTCATGGTGGATCTGCTGTGCAAGGTTGAGACTGACGACTCCCTGTCTTACCATATATCTGAACTGTCTGCACCATGCTTCGATGATTTCATCATACGATTCGAAAGTCTTCGGATCTTTTTCAGAAAGAGAAACCTGGTCGCCGGTGAGACGGCTCCGTCCTTCATTGAGAGCAAACTCGAGCGCGGCTGTGAAGCTTATATTGCACGAGGATGTCCACTCGAAAGTCTTTCTGGAGTGAGGGACAACGCATCCGCAGTTATTCCAGTCGTTTGCATCATCAGCGCTGTATCCGAGATTCCTGAGCATCTGATAGCCTTCGCGGTCACTGTGGATCGCAGGAAATCCCATTCCTGTAGAAACGAGATCCGTTACAGCTGCCAGGAATTCTTCCGGACAGTCAGGGGCGATCCGGCAGCTGAGAGTCGGCTGATGAGTCTTTATTTCCTTTGTGGCTTCTATACAGAGATACGAAACATCATTTGTGCCGTCGCTGCCGTCGACTTTTCTGCCGCCGATAGTAAGATTCTCAAAATTGGTGTATCCGGCAAAAAATCCGGCCGTATTCGACGAGATGACCCACACCCATTCAGAGTATTTGAACCAGAGCAGCTCGATAAGTTCGAGCGCGCTGTCGTGATCTGTTATTCCCGCATCAAGATCAGCCTTGTAGTAAGGATAGATGAACTGATCGAAACGCCCGACATTCAGTGCCAGCGGATTTTCCGAAATAATGCCGGCAAGCTGGACGAACCATGTGAACTGGAGAGCTTCGCGGAATGATTCAGGCGGATGGGCCGGTACTCGGCGGCACACCTCGCTGATTTCTTCAAGTTCTGCTTTCCGCACCGGGTCGCTTTCAGACGCAGCCATTTCTGCCGCCTTGTCGCTGTAACGCTCTGCAAGCGTGACCATGCCGCTGCATACGAGGAGCATTGATTTATAAAATGCGATTTTTTCAAAATCCTCAGGGACAGTTTCGTCGAGTTCAGCCATTCTTTCTTCTGCTTCCTTCATGATCCCGCGGAACCCTTTTGGAAGGAGCTGATCCGTATAGTCCGGAGAAATTTCTCCTATGCCGTTGCGCCACTTCGAGTCTGTGTCGATAAATCCGGTATCTACTCCTATCCTGCGCGCCGCCTCCGGAATACGCGTAAGAAAAATATCTTCCGCCGATTTGCCTTTCCAGTAAGGGAAGATCTCTTCACGGCAATATCTGATCTGCGCTTCATCCATCTGATATGGATCCTGCTCGCGGCTGCTGAAATTTTCCATTTCATCATCGACCCATTTCCAGCCGAATTCCGGAGTGATGATGCCTGTTCTGCGGTACTCTCCGCTTGTTCCGACAATGAGTTCATCATCGAAGATAGTTACCGGAAGTCTGCAGCAGGCATCATAAAAAGCACGCGCAGATCTGAGCTCCATCGGCTGGCCTTCAGTTTCCTTAAAAGATTCTGTCCATATCTTTGCACGTTCGATTGAAATATGCGGTTTCTCATTCAAGTAGTTTTGACGGATCCGTTCCACTCTTTCTGTTTTCATGATAAATACATCTCCTTAAGATTTACGCAGTTTTATCTTATGTACATTATACTCTTTGCAGTGCAAATGGTACAATTCATCTTTTTTAAGAATAAAGTGAAAAGAATTCATGTATTACTGAGAGCCGGCCGCGGAGAAAACTGTGGCTGAACAGACACAGAGTGAGTTTTTTATTTTCTCGCATATTATTGTATAGAGCATGCGTCTGATCGGAGCTTATGATATAATGGTAAAATATGGAAACGAACCGGAACGATCAGCACTACAAACGGAGGCAGGCATGAATCTGATGACAGATATAATTTTTCCGCAGAGGATATACTGCATATGCTGCGGAAGCGTAATAGATAAAACCAGGACTTACGGTCTTTGCGATAAATGCATCGAACGGATGAGATGGGCAGTCGGCAGGACCTGCGCAAAATGCGGAAAGATCCTTGATGACAACTGGCGCCATGAACTCTGCACCGACTGCAGGAATGTAAACCATATTTTTGACAGAGGATTTACATGTGTGCAGTACGGGTTGTATGAAAAGACCGTCGTGACGGAATACAAATACCGGCTGAAATCATTTATCGGACGGGAAATAGCTGAAATAATGTTCGACCGTATGGAACATGAGGATCTGGAATATGACATCGTCACATCCGTACCCGTGCATTCTTCGCGTCTGAAAAAGCGCGGTTTCAATCAGGCTGCGCTAGTTGCCGGATTATTTGCGAAAAAAACCGGGAAACCGTATGCGGAACTGCTTGTCAGGGAGAAGCATACAGAAGCAATGAAGATGCTCGGTGTCTATGAGCGTATGGAAAATGTCAAAGATGCATTTGCTGCAAAACCGGATGCTGTCTCGGCGGCGAAAGGCCGGGACATCCTTCTGGTTGATGATATTTATACGACGGGGAGTACAGCTGACAGCTGTGCCGCAGCACTTAAAAAGAGCGGAGCGAAAAAAGTATACGTGCTCACGTTCGCCGCCGGCGGCAATCTGATAATGCCGGAGGAAACATGACAGGGCATGTTCAGCGATGCTCGTCGGTCCAGTAACGGGCGGTTTCTTCAGGTGTCAGTGTGGCGATGAATCGTTCTTTGGCTTCTGTCATTTCTTCGAGACTGCCCATGATAAAGTATTTCAGGGCGATCTCGTACAGCTCGTCGCTGGTTGCGGGCAGACGAGTATTGCTGAGTGTTATGCCGGCGGCTGCGGATCTTTCCTTTATTTCGTCCATTTCATGTTCCATGGCGATGCCGTGGCCGATCGCATCTATGTAGTCGGCCAGGCTGTAAGTGCTTTCATCGAGCTTTTTTATTTTTTGAATGTATTTATATATGTTATATATGATAAGACCTTCAGTCTGCCGCATAGATATGTAATTTACATAGTATTTTGCGTGGGGCAGAAGATTGTTGTTTTCAAATTTGCAGGCATTTTCTTTTCCGCTGATGAGATGCTGCCGCAGTCCGGTCAGGCGGCCGGCGGTTTCAGCAGTAGCTTTTTCCCGGCCACGCAGTATTTCGGCGAATGTATGCAGGATATCGCTGATATCATTTTCGATGTAAACGATATCACGGCGCATCTGTTTTTCCATGGTAGGAAGTTTCCAGTTGATGGCGAGTGCAATCAGCATGCCGATAGTGACCCGGATGATCTCATTGAAAATGAGTTCGCCGGAAAACGGGACCTGCTGGATAAAGATATGTACGAGGACGACAACATTGATCGAAAGTGTTGTGCCCCAGCCGATCGCATATGTAAGGAATGTCAGCAGAATTATGGCCGCACAGAAAGCACGGAGACTGATGCCGAGGAGCTCGTACATTACTATGACAATACACAGAGTATACGCCAGAGAGACGACTCTTTTCCCGGCAGTGATCCAGGTTTCTTTTTTTGTGGACTGGATCCCGAGAAGTGTGACTATGCACGTCGAGGCTGCAAATTCAATGCCGAGATTTTCTGCTGTGATTACGGCGGCAATGATCCCGACGGAGATGCGGAGAGCCATCTGCATGTTGACGGCATTAAGGTTTGTTTTCATTTTTTCCCCCTCTTTCCTTTTATGCTCAATATTATATTACGCAGCTGAGTGTTTTGCCAGATACGGTGACAAAAAGTAAATAAAACATATGCATGATATATGTGCTGTAATGTTGTATAATAGTCGGGTCAATTCGTATATAATAGCCGTCTGGGTCTGTGGTTGAAAGGCCATGCCAGATACGGGCAAAAGGTCCCACGTAAACCGCGCCGGAGATGCGCGGCGATCATGGCGTATCTTAGAAGTAAGTCCTCCGGTAATCCGGGTCAAGGCAGGTGTGGGGGCAAAGACCAGGTCAGCCAAACGGCTATTGTATAAAAACGTCGGAATTGTTATAATTAAGTTAGCAAAAATATTACTAAGGAGGTCTATGGTATGAAAATAATAATTACGAGTAAAAATGTGGACACAGATGACCATTTAAAAGACACAATCGAAAAGAAGATGGGGAAATTAAGTAAATATTTCTCGGATGATATAGTAGCAAATGTTATGCTTTCACAGGAAAGAAATCTTGACAAGATGGAAGCAACGATCAAAGTTCGCGGAATGATTTTCCGCGCAGAAGATAAATCTGAAGATTTCTTCGACGGCATCGACAACGTTGTTGACAAGCTGGCTTCGCAGATGTCCAGATTCAAGGGCAAACTGCAGAGGAAGCACAAGGACTACAAGGAATTTAATTTCCAGGACTGGCCTGAACCTGAAGAGGAAGAAGAAATCAAAATCGTACGTAAGAAGAGATTTGAACTTGAGCCTATGACTGTCGATGAAGCGATCATCCAGATGGAAATGCTCGAGCATAATTTTTATGTATTTCTGAACATGGAAACAGACAGTGTAAATGTAGTATATAAGAGAGAGGACGCTAATTACGGACTTCTTGAAACAGCATATTGATCAAAGGTGGATAGAAAGAAATAATAATGAGTGACACCTTTTATAATCTGGTCGCAGGCATCGGCGTCAACGATATCATCGATATCGCACTCGTTGCCTTCGTCATATATAAAGTACTTGGATTTATCCGGGAGAGCAGGGCCGAGCAGCTTGTTCAGGGCCTGCTCATTCTGGTGCTTGCAACATGGCTTTCGGGGGTAGTCCATCTTTATACAATAAACTGGCTGCTCAAGTCACTGCTGACAGTAGGCATACTGGCCCTGATAGTCGTGTTCCAGCCGGAACTGCGGCGCGGGCTGGAGCAGATGGGACGCGGCAAGATCATGAGGCCGTCGCAGTTCGGCAAGATGAACAAAGAAAAATCCATGCATGTCACACATGAATTCGTTAAAGCAATCGAAGAATTTTCGTCGAAGAAGGTCGGAGCCCTCATTATTATTGAGAGACAGACATCTCTTTCGGATATCTGCGAAACAGGCACGATCATCGATGCCGAGGTTTCGGCTAATCTGCTGGGGAATCTTTTCTATGAAGGATCGCCGCTTCACGACGGAGCCGTGGTGATCAGAGGGGACCGTATACATGCCGCCGGCTGTGTATTGCCGCTGACAGCGAATATGGATCTTCCGAGCGAACTCGGAACAAGGCACAGAGCGGGCATAGGCATTACTGAGAAATCAGACTGCCTCACGCTTATTGTATCTGAAGAGACAGGCATCATTTCGATAGCAAGAGACGGCAGACTGGAAAGATATCTCGACGAAAAAGCAGTTGAAAAAACACTGCTTTCGATCTATCTGAACCAGAGCGAGGAAAACAAAAAGAAGAAGAAGGCTGCGGGCAGAAAAAACAGAGGTGACGGCGATGTTTAGAAACAACAAAGTCAACATGGTGATCTCTGTTCTGGTCGCGATAATATTGTGGGCGTATGTTGTGGGGCAGGTCAATCCGGAAACACAGCAGAAATACGAGAGCATAACTGTACAGATCAAGAATGAAAATGTTCTCCGCAATCAGGGACTCGCAATCGAGGACCCGGGGGACATGACGGTTGATGTGACTATCAGCGGCACGAGAAGAGCCGTAAAAAAAGTTGACAAATCGGATATCAGGGTATCGATAGATGCCGCAGAGCTCAGCAAGGGCGATAATACTGTGGACGTGAAAGTCACGGTCCCTTCAGGCATAAGTGTGTCAAAGGTCAGCAGAGATACAATTGATGTCAGGGTGGCGGATCTTGTGAGCAGGACTAAAACCGTAAAGGCTAAATTTACGGGCAAAAAGACAGACGGCACTGAAGTGGGAGAAGTCACGGCGGATCCAAAGACTGTGGAGGTTTCGGGAACAGAAGCGCAGGTCAGCAAGGTCAGTTACGTGAAAGCTTCGGTGAAGCGTTCTGAGATCAAGGAAAAGGAAACAACGGTTTCCGCGGATCTGACTGCGGTCGATGCGGACGGGAACGAAGTGAATTATGTTAAACTGTCGCAGAATACGGCTGATATTACTGCGACTCTGGAGAGCACCAAGACTGTCAGCCTCAAGGTCAATGTGACCGGTTCCGTGCCTGACGGGTACGAGATCAAGTCCAGGGATGTCCCGACTTCTGTCAAGATCAAGGGACGCAAGTCGGTGCTGAACAAGATAGACAGCGTTACTGCCGCAGATGTAAGTCTGGACAATGTGACAAGCTCGAGGACGATCAGGCTATCGATCGATCTTCCTGCGGGAGTGAGTCTGGCGGATTCGGATGCCGATATAGGGATCAGGATAACTCTCAATGCGCTCAAGAGCGGTACTTTCACGATGGATGAAACCGATATTACTGCGAGCAATATCGGGGACGGTCTTGATGCTAAAATCAGCAGCGGATCTTTCAAGGTCACGGTCAGCGCCTCTGAAGATATCCTCGCGGATATTACTTCCGGCGATATCAAGCTGACAGTGGACTGCAGCGGTCTGGAAAAAGGAAAACATAAGGTTAAGATCGATGCGGCTGTTGCTAAAGTCGTATCGGTTACGGTGTCGCCTGCGAAAGCAACAGTGACATTAAGTGAAAATTGATAATTACCGGAATGGAGTAGATATATGGGTAGATTATTCGGTACGGACGGCGTTCGCGGGATCGCGAATACAGAGCTGACACCGAGTTTCGCATTCAAACTTGGAAAAGCAGGCGCGTATGTTCTCAGCAGAGACACCGCCAAGCCTGTTATTCTGATAGGCACGGATACAAGGATCTCGGGCGACATGCTCAAGGCATCCCTCACGGCCGGAGTTCTTGCGATAGGCGGCAATGTCATTGATGCGGGAATCATCCCGACGCCTGCTGTCGCATATCTTGTCAGGTATTTCCACGCGACTGCGGGAGTCGTTATTTCCGCGTCGCATAATCCATTTGAATATAACGGAATCAAGTTTTTCAACGGCGAGGGCTATAAGCTCGATGATTCCATTGAAGATGAAATCGAGAATATCCTGATGAGGAATCTTGATCTCGAACTTATTGCGACCGGGGATATGCTCGGCAAGATGCTGACGGCGGAATCGGATGGACAGGAAGTGTATTCAAGATTTCTGATCAATTCGACTGACGTAGACCTGAAGGGAAAGCGTATCGTGCTTGACTGCGCGAACGGTGCGGCATACAAGATAGCAGCGAGAGTTTATTCAGCGCTCGGTGCGAAAGTCATTACTATCGGTGATGATCCGAACGGTACCAATATAAATGACGGCGTGGGGTCCACACATCCGGAGGCTCTGCAGAGGGCGGTCGTCGAAAACGGCGCCTTCATCGGCATGGCATTTGACGGAGATGCGGACAGACTGATCGCAGTGGATGAAAAGGGCGAAGTCATAGACGGAGACCGGATAATATGCATCTGTGCCAAGATGCTGAAAGAAGAGGGCGAGCTTACCGATGACAAGGTTACTGTCACGGTCATGAGCAACCTCGGACTGCATAAATATCTGGACGAAATAGGCTGCACCGCGGACATTACCGGGGTCGGCGACCGCTATGTGCTTGAGCGGATGAAACAGACCGGATGTGTTCTCGGGGGAGAACAGTCGGGCCATATTATTTTCCGCGGTCATACGACTACGGGAGACGGAATACTGTCTTCGCTGCAGCTGATAAAAGCAGTGCTGAAGAGCGGGGTCAGTCCGTCGGAACTGGCATCTTCGGTCACGATCTATCCGCAGGTGCTTGTAAATGCGAAAGTTAAGAATGACAATAAAGAAGCATATAAAGATGATGAGGAAATATGCAGAGCAATCAGCGCTCTGGAAAAGAAGATGGACGGAAAAGGCAGGATACTGATAAGACCGTCCGGAACAGAACCGCTGGTGAGGGTAATGCTCGAGGGCGAAAATGAAGACAGCATAGCTATCATGGCAAGGGGACTTGCAGATATGATAACAAGAAAGCTCGGCTGATCACTAAGGAGGATTTAACATGTGCGGCATTGTAGGTTACGTCGGAAATGAGACCGGCGCAAAGGATATTATTTTGGGAGGACTGAAGAGTCTCGAATACAGGGGATATGATTCAGCCGGCATTGCCTTGATCTGCAACGGAAAAATCGAGGTAAGGAAAAAGGTGGGTGAGATAAGCAATCTGGAAAAAATAATCGGGGATGCTTCTTTCGACAGTAACATAGGCATCGGCCACACCAGATGGGCGACGCACGGTGTACCTTCTGATCTGAATGCGCATCCTCACTGCAACAGCGATGAAACATTGTCGATAGTGCATAACGGCATAATCGAGAATTATATGGAAATAAAAGAGCAGCTCGTCAGAGAGCATGCCATAACTTTCAAATCAGAGACGGATTCTGAAGTCATTGCGCATCTTCTGGGAGTTTATTTTGATGAATGCGGAAATCTGCAGGATGCGGTTGCCAGAGCGACGAAGCGCATACGGGGGACATATACCATCGTAGCCATGTCATCCAGAGAGCCGGACAAGATCATCGGCGTCAGGAAAGATACACCGCTGGTAGCCGGGCTCGGAAAAGGCTGTAATTTTCTGGCGTCGGATATTCCCGCTTTCCTGAAATATTCCGGGCAGGTTTATTTTATCGAGAACGGAGAACTTGTAGTCATTACAAAAGATGATATCAGGATATTCGATACAGAAAGAAATGAGATACACCGCGATGTGTTCCATGTCACATGGGATGTCGATGCGGCTGAAAAAGGCGGCTATGAACATTTTATGCTCAAGGAAATTCACGAGCAGCCGGCCGGCATCGAAGAAACTCTTACGAGGAGACTGGACGATGACGGCATCATAAATCTCGACGGCATCAATATGACGAAGGAAGAAATCGACAAGTTCGACAAGATATATATCGTGGCCTGCGGGACGGCATATCATGCCGGACTGGTGGGCAAATATGCCATAGAAAAGATGGCTAAAATCTCAGTGGAAGTGGATGTGGCCTCGGAGTTCAGATACAGAGATCCGCTGGTGGACGAAAATACGCTTTTCATTGCGATCAGTCAGTCGGGAGAAACACAGGATACGCTGCAGGCCCTGAGGCTTGCGAGATCCAGGGGCGCGAGAGTCCTTTCGGTGGTCAACGTGATCGGGAGTTCGGTCGCGCGTGAATCAGACGACGTGTTCTACACCTGGGCAGGTCCGGAAATCGCGGTAGCATCAACGAAGGCATATACCACACAGCTCGTATGCATGTACCTGATAGCGCTGTATATGGCGAAAGCTAAGGGCACTATTGATGATTCGTATTACAGAATGATCATCAATGAACTCAAAGGCATTCCGGAGAAACTCAATATGGTTTTCTCGCAGGAAAAGGAAATAGAGAAAATCGCCGAGCAGTTCCACAGGCAGAACGAAATGTTCTTTATCGGCAGAGGAGTTGATTCGGCGGTGTCGCTTGAAGGATCGCTGAAGCTGAAGGAAATATCATATATCAATTCCTTCGCTATTGCCGCCGGGGAACTGAAGCATGGAACGATCGCACTTGTTGAAAACGGAACGGTATTTTTTGCTCTGGCGACTCAGGACGGGCTGGACGAAAAGATGGGTTCGAACATCGAGGAGATCAAAGCGAGAGGCGCATATGTGATCGCGGTTGCCAAAGAAGGAAGCCGTCTCATTGCGGATCTGGCGGACAACTGCATCTTTATTCCGCAGTGTGCGGATGAAGTCACGCCGCTGCTGACAGTAGTGCCGCTGCAGATGTTTGCATATTATGTGGCGAAGTTCAGAGGATGCAATATCGACAAGCCGAAGAATCTCGCAAAGTCGGTAACTGTAGAATAAAAGTCAAAACCCAGAGGCGTCCGCAAGGGGCGCCTCGATTATTGATTTTGGAGGAAACAGAAAATGAAAGATTATGATGTCAGAGATATCAGTCTGGCGCCTTCGGGGCATGAGAAAATAGAATGGGTGAGGCATAATATGCCGCTGCTGAACGGTCTCGAGAAGGAATACACCCGCACGATGCCTTTTAAGGGCATAAAGATATCGCTTTCGATACATATGGAGGCCAAGACGGCATATCTTTGTCTCGTGCTGGCGGCGGGGGGCGCCGAACTCTGCGCAACCGGCAGTAATGTCCTGTCGACACAGGATGATGTCGCGGCAGCGCTCGCTGATTCGGGGGTGCATGTATATGCCTTTCACGGAGCCACAGAAGAAGAGTACAGAAAGCATATCGAAATGTGTCTTGAGCATAAGCCGAACATCGTCATAGACGACGGCGGAGATCTGGTAGGCATGCTTCACGGCAGCCGCAGAGATCTGGCGGAAGAAGTCTGGGGCGGATGCGAAGAGACGACTACCGGTATTATCAGACTGAAGGCGATGGAACGCAGCGGAGTGCTGAAGTTTCCGATGATAGCCGTGAACGACGCGGACTGCAAGCATCTTTTCGACAACAGATATGGAACGGGGCAGTCGGTCTGGGACAGCATAATGAGGAACACTAATCTCATTGTTGCGGGCAAAACTGCTGTGGTTGTCGGGTACGGATGGTGTTCACGCGGAATAGCCATGAGAGCCGATGCGCTGGGAGCGAGAGTCATAGTCACAGAAATCGACCCGGTGAAAGCAATCGAGGCTAGAATGGACGGTTATGATGTAATGCCTATGAGAGACGCGGCGGAAAAAGGAGACTTTTTTATTACTGCAACCGGATGCTGCCGGACCATCACCGTTGATCACATGCTGAAAATGAAGGACGGAGCGATCCTGGCCAATGCTGGACACTTCAACTGCGAAATAGATATGGCGGAACTTGAAGAAAAAGCAGAAGAAAGAAAAGAAAGCCGTCAAAACATCATGGGATATAAACTGTCGAACGGCCGATGGGTGCATGTGATAGGAGAGGGCAGGCTGGCAAATATTGCCGCTGCCGACGGACATCCTGCGGAAATAATGGATCTTTCGTTTGCAGTACAGGCGATGTCCGCTATGTATATAAAGGAGCATCACAGCGAGCTTCCGAATGGAGTGGTCGATGTTTCGGCGGAAATCGACGATGTCATCGCGCGCAGGAAACTGGCCGCCTGGGGCACGGAAATCGACGAGCTCACGGAGGAGCAGGAAAAGTATTTAAACAGCTGGGAAATATAATCGTAAGGAGTATAAAATGGAATTTGCAAAAAGGGTACGCTGGCTTGAAGACACGTCTATGGTGGAAGCATTCGACCATCAGGATATGCCGGGAATGATATCGTTCGCGGCCGGCATACCGTCTGCGGAAACATATCCGCTGGACAGGATCAGAGAATCATTTGACAGAGTCATCATCGAACACGGGAAGCAGGCGCTTTCGTATTGTTCGACGCTGGGTTATCTGGGCCTCCGCGAGATAATGAGTGAGAGAATGAAAAATAAGTTCGGGATCGAATACGGAACGGATGAGATCATTATGACGAGCGGGTCGCAGCAGGGACTCGATATGAGCGGCATGGCGTTCATCGATCCGGGAGATGTTGTGCTTTTCGAGTCTCCGTCTTATCTGGGCGCGGTGAGCGCTCTGCACAGTTATCAGGCGTCGCTTGTGGGTGTACCGACAGATGAAGAGGGACTGACGATCGAGGGAGTGCGTGAAGCTCTGGAGAAGTACGGCGACAAGGTCAGACTGATTTACGTGAATCCGGACTTCCAGAATCCGACGGGCCGCAGCTGGTCGGATAACAGAAGACGTGACTTTATGGAGTTCATTTCGGAGTATGATATTCCCGTACTCGAAGATGCGGCTTACGGCGAACTGGCATTCAATGAAGTGCCGCAGAAGCCGCTTGCGTATTACGACAAAAAGGGTCAGGTAATATACGTCGGCACTTTCTCGAAGATATTCTGCCCGGGGATGCGTGTGGCCTGGCTGTGCGCGAGGAACCGGATAATGGAGAAATATCTTGTAATAAAGAGCGCGGCGGACCTTTCCAGTTCGACGATCTCACAATGGGAGATCGCGGATTTCCTGAAACACAATGATATTGAAAAGCATATTGAGGGAATAACATCGCTGTACTCGCACAGATGCGATGTGATGGCGGATGGCATAAAGAAATATCTCCCCGGGGAAGTCACTTTCAGAAAACCTGAAGGAGGGATATTCATCTGGCTGTCTCTGCCTGAAGGAAAGGATGCCAGGATACTTTACAAAAAAGCCTGCGATGCCGGAGTGGCGTTCATACCGGGGACATCGTTTTATCCGAATGCGGATGTGCACAATGAACTGAGACTGAATTTCTCGAATACAACTGATGAAGAATCCGACAGAGGCCTGAAAATTCTGGGAAGAGTAACAGAAGAATTTTTGTCGGAATGATCACAGCCATGGTATCATTATGGATATGAAAGAACTTGAAAAATATATAACAGAGCAGAGACGTGAGCTGCATCAGATCCCGGAAACCGCCTATGCGGAATATGAGACGAGAGACCATCTCGTGGCAGCACTGCGCGCAATGGGACTGGATCCCGAAGTGTTCGCAGAGACCGGAGTAAGCGCCGTGATCTGCGGCAGGAAGGCCGGAAAGACGGTCGCGCTGATAAGCGATACGGATGCTCTGGCTGTAAAAGAAGAAACCGGGCTTCCGTTTGCGTCGCGCTTTGAAGGCAGGATGCACGCGTGCGGGCATGACGGACATATGGCCATGGTGCTCGGCGCGGCGAAAAAACTGTGCGCTGTCCGGGAAGAAATCACCGGCAGTGTAAAATTAATTTTTTATCCCGGAGAAGAGACCGGCTCCGGTTCGGAACTCGCAATTGCGGATGGAGTCATGAACGGTGTCGATGCTGTTTACGGAGCGCACCTCTGGAGCGATATCCCGTCCGGGAAGGTATGCATAAGGCCGGGAGCAGTCATGGCGTCTTCGGATGCGTTCACAATAACGGTGAAGGGGAAGGGCTGTCACGGGGCTATGCCTGATACGGGCACAGATCCTATCCTGGCGGCGGCGCAAATAATCACTGCGCTGCAGCAGATAGTCGCGAGAAAGCTGGATCCGCTGGAAGCGGCAGTAGTGAGCGTATGCAGGATCGAAGCCGGTACCGGCTGGAATATTATCCCCGATACTGCTGTGATGCAGGGAACGATAAGATGTTTCGACAGCGGTCTGCGGAAAAAGCTCAAAGAAATGGTAGCGGATATTGCGCATGAAACAGCAGCGGCGTTCGGTGCCGAAGCATCGGCATCGTGGGAGAGCGGTTCAGATGTAGTAATAAACGATGCGGACTGTTATGATGTCGCGAAACAGGCTCTTGCGGGTTCATTCGGAGAAGACGCGGAGTATGATTATAAAGGCACGATGTGCGGGGACGACTTCGCGGAGTATCTGAAGCTGAAGCCGGGCATTTTTGCAATGATCGGGATCGCCGATGCGGAAAAACACACAGACTTCCCGCAGCACAACAGCAGGTTCGACATCGATGAAAGTATATTACTGCCGGGTGCTGAATTTGCGGCGGATTACGCGCTGAGATGGCTGGAGGAAAACAAATGAATTCAACAGTATCGATTAGAAAAACGTGCGGTAATGATTTCGAGGATATCAGAGAAGCGGTAGACAGGGTCGTCGAAGATCTCGGAGGCCTCGAAGATATTATCAGTCCGGGAGACAGAGTTATCATCAAGCCGAACATGGTCGCCGTGCCGATGTCCAGACTTTCGGGCGCTGTCACCAGATGGGAGGTCTGCCTGGCGATATATGGGCTGTTAAGTTGCGGGAGGAACTCCTGTCATAGCTGAATCCGCTTCGGTCGGCGCGGATACTGAGGATGTAATTCTGATGTGCGGATATAACAGGCTCCGGGAAAACGGCGTGCCTGTTGTCGATCTTAAATCAAAGACAAACAGGGCGGCGAGAAATGCCGCCTGGTCATAGATGATGCGGAGATCGCGCACGGGATAATCACCTGGGAACTGGTGAGAGACGCGGATGCGGTCATACTGTACCGGTGATGAAGACGCACGATCAGACTGAGATAACACTGGGGATGAAAAACCTTAAAGGTTTGCTGGCGGATGATTCGAAGAAGAAATTCCACAGAGACGGACTGATCGAGAGCGTCGTCGATCTGAATGCGGCGCTGAAACCCTGCCTGGAGATCGTGGACGGGACCTTCGCAGCTGAAGGGACAGGCCCGGTTTTCGGAGAAACGAAGGAAATGGATCTCATAATAGGCTCCAAAGATATCGTTGCCTGTGAAGCGAGTAACGGGAAAGATCATGGGATATGAACCGGCTGAGGTGCCGATAACCGCCGCCGCGGCAGCGAGAGGACTCGGAACTATGGATCTGTCGGAAATAGATATTGCGGGAGAAAAAATCGCAGATGTCGCGAGCAGATTCGTAAGATCATGCGAGACAAAGATAGACGGCGTGGCTGATTCTTTCAGGATGGTCCTCGATGAAAGCGCCTGCACCGGCTGCCGAAATACAGTCGTCAGTGTGCTGATCGATATGAAGGAGGCCGGGCTTCTGAAATATACTGAGGGTTTGACGGTGATAGCCGGCCGGGCCGATGACAGCATGATAGATGTCCGGGACATGGTGCCGGAAAAAAACAGTCTGCATCGGAGCGTGCGCGAAAAAATTTGCCGACAGATACGGCCTCAGATGGGCAGAGGGATGCCCTCCGAGAAACAGGATCGCAATAGAGGCGATAGTCGGCGGCAGAGAAGAATATGATGGTTAGTAAAGGAGATAATACGAGAAAATGATGGATTACGAAAAGCTGGCAGAGCTGCTTTTTCCGGAGATCACAAAAACGCCGGAAGATTATGAAACGATTTATCCGCAGAGAGATCTGCCTGAAGGAGCGAAGGTCACAAGGCTGGGGCCGAGCCCGACTGGTTTCATGCATCTCGGGAACCTTTACGGCGCGTTCGTGGACGAACGTCTGGCGCATCAGAGCGGCGGAGTATTTTATCTGCGGATAGAAGATACTGACGACAAGAGATATGTAGAAGGAGCTGTCGATGTCATTATCGATTCGCTCGATTTCTTCGGCATAGAGTTTGATGAAGGCGCGGGCCGGAATGGAGACACCGGAGAATACGGACCATACACTCAGAGCGAGAGAAAAGAAATCTACCAGTGCATGGCCAGGCATCTGGTCAGCGAAGGAATGGCATATCCGTGTTTCCTGACGGAGGAAGAAATAAGCGCGATAAGAGAAAAGCAGGAAGCAAATAAGGAGATGCCGGGGATATACGGCAGATACGCAGCCTGCCGCGATCTTTCATATGAAGAAGTCGAGGCAAATATTGCTGAGGGCAAACCGTATGTGCTGCGTCTGAGATCAGGCGGTAATATAGATGATCCCGGGGAAATAAAAGTCAGGGACGGCATACGCGGTACGCTGACAATGCCTGAGAACTGCCAGGATACTGTGATTCTGAAGGCGACGGGGATACCTACATATCATTTCGCTCATGTAGTCGACGATCATTTCATGAGAACGACTCATGTGGTCAGAGGTGAGGAATGGCTTTCGTCGCTGCCGATACATGTAGAGCTGTTCAAAAGATGGGGTGGAGATGGCCTCTTTACTGCCATACCGCACAGCTGATGAAGCTGGATGAGAACGGCAACAAGCGCAAGCTTTCCAAGAGAAAAGACCCTGAACTGAGGCTGGGCTATTATAAGGAAATGGGTTATCACCCGGCGGCGGTCCGCGAATATCTGCTGACGATACTGAATTCCAATTATGAGGAATGGAGGATGGCGCATCCTGATTCGCCGGTGGAGGATTTTGCTTTCACAACGAAAAAAATGAGTACATCGGGCGCTCTGTTCGATCTGAACAAGCTCAACGACATTTCCAAAGATGTGCTGGTGAGGATCAGCGCGGAAGATCTGTATGCTTTCATGCTGGAATGGGCGCAGGAATATCGTGAGGAGATCGTACCGGTCCTTGCGGGACGGAAAGAATATCTGCTGCCGATACTGGATCTCGGCCGTGAGGGAAAGAAACCGCGTAAGGATTTTGTCAATGCTCCGCAGATGTTTGAATTTATAAGCTATTTCTTCGATGAATATTTCCGGGTCGAGGACAGCCTGCCGCAGGAAGTCCCGGCGGAGGACGCGAAAAAGATTCTCGGGGAATATCTCCGGGGATATGATCATGCGGATGATAACGGAGTCTGGTTCGATAAAATAAGAGAAATTGCCGGGAAGCTCGGTTATGCGGAAAGGCCTAAGGATTTCAAGAACGAACCTGAAAAATACAAGGGTCACGTGGGACATGTCAGCGAAGTAATAAGGCTGGCGGTCGTAGGGCGCAGTCAGTCGCCGGATATCTGGCAGATACAGCAGATACTCGGTGAGGAGCGTGTGAAATCAAGGATCGAACAATACGCGGCTTCTATTTGAATCTGAACTTTTCGTGAATATCCAGCACAGCGGTATCAGGAATAGATAGAATGCGAACGGGATGATATATGCGCCGACGTTCATGACCTGATAACATACTGCTGCGGCGAGTGACCAGGGAATGATGCCTGCGACAACGATTGCTGAGTTTTTCAATATCGATCGCCAGTTCGGTGCGTGTTCTGCCGCACATAGTATATGCGCGTTCGACCATATTTACAGTCATGACAGCGGCAATAGTCTGATTGCAGAACAGTATTACCATTGCGGCCGAGGGTGACGAGTGTCGCCGGGAAACGGCCGATCCGGTGTGCATCAGGCGGATGACAAGATGCTGGACGCGGTTGAGCATTCTCGTAGTCCGGAAGATACCGGAATATGAACAGGACAGGGCCAGGATGGCGCATACCAGCACCATGGATGTCATGCCGCCTCCGTTCAGTATCTTTCCAAGTTCGGCATCAGGACACACATATCCGAAAACCATATAGCGCAGGCATGTCACAAAATCGATATGCTGAATAACGATAGCCAGCACAAAGCTGGCTATTATTGTAATAACCATGACCAGTTTGATATTGACTCTGCACAGCGGAAGGACGATCACCAGCGCGGCCGGCAGCAGCAGCCACCACGAAAGAGTGAACTGCGACGAAAGCAGACTCATTACTGCATTATCGACATGCCTGATCGGATTCATATACGACAGGACGCCGTATGCGGCAGTGCATATCGCCATCGGCAGAATGGCCGAATGCATCATTTCGCGCACGTTTTTCGCCAGATCCGTATGAGTGATCGCGGCGGTCAGCGCAGCGGATGACGACACCGGGGATCCTCTGTCGCCGAAATATATGCCTGAAAGTATCGCACCTCCGGCAATTGCCAGATTGACATCGCCGCTTTTCGCGAGTGTGATGAATATTACTCCGAGCGTCCCGGCAACACCGAAAGATGTCCCGAGCGCATACGACAGCAGCGCCGAGAGCAGGAATGCGACAAGGATGAACAGGTGAGGCGTGATGATTTTTATGCCCGTAATAAACGAAGAATGTAATGATGCCCGAAGCCCGCCACATACCCGTGATCATGCCTATCAGCAGTAATATTTCGAGAACGACGACGGTTCTTTTGCGCCGTCGAAAGCCATCCTGCCGACTTCACGCGGAGTATTTCCGAGTTTGCAGGCTGCGCTGAAAAAGCAGAAAAAGCCAATGACAAGTGCGAAGAGCATGGTTTTACCCGTGACGAGGCACGTCAGCATAGATGCGATAAAAATTATGAATGCAGCTGTAATACTCAATATCATTTTCCCTCTTTCAACATTTAAGCGGCATTATTATACCATAAACCGGACCGCCTCACAGGAAAAATATTCCCCGCAGCGACGGTCCGGCTCATATAGTTTAAGATAATGAGGTCATTATATTATTCGTATTTCTGCGTGAACAGAAGGTCTCCGTATGTAGGTATCGGCCAGTAGTCCCTCGGCATCATGAGTTCGAGCTTATCGGCGTACTCCCTGATATCGCTCATTGCCGCGATGATATCACTGCAGAACATTGCGGAGACAGGGTCTCCTGTCTTATATGAAGGTTCTGTTGCGGAAATCGCCCGCAGATCAGCTGTTTTACAGGCAAGCTTTTCGCTGAGTTCCATAATCTCTTTAAGAGATCTGATATCGGATGAGCATACATCTTTTCCCAGTACTGACTCTTTGACTTCAATGCTTTCGGCAAGGGATGCGGTGTATTCTCTTACTGACGGAAGAATGTCTTTGGCGATCATATCGATCAGAGTGAGGGCCTCGATATTCAGTTCCTTGCAGTATTCTTCAAATAAGATTTCCTGGCGCGCATACAGTTCTTTCTCGGTAAGGACGCCCATGGAAGTGAACAGCTTGACGTTTTTCTCCGATGTCCATTCCGGCATGCATTCAGCAGTTGTCTTGTAGTTGCAGAGTCCGCGTTTTTCTGCTTCCTCTACCCATTCATCAGTATAATTGTTCCCGTTGAAAACGATGCGTTTATGGTCAGTATATGACTTAGCGGCGAGTTCTCTCGCGCATTTTTCGGCGTCGCCGGATTTTTCGAGAATGTCGGCGAATTCACTGAGAACAGATGCCATCATTGTATTGATCATGTAAGTCGGACATGATACTGATGTCAGTGAACCGACCATTCTGAACTCAAATCTGTTGCCTGTGAAGGCAAAAGGAGAAGTTCTGTTTCTGTCAGTGGTGTCTTTCTTGAAATCAGTAAGGACCTGTACGCCTGTTGTCATGTCACGGTCGGAGGCGGCGACTTCTGTGCGGCCGGCTTCAAGCGCGTCGAGCACTGCTGTTACATCGTCTCCGAGGAACATGGAGATGATCGCCGGCGGAGCTTCGTTGCCGCCGAGTCTGTGATCGTTGCTGGCGCTGGCGACGGATATCCTCAGCATATCCTGATATTCATCGACGGCTTTGATAACAGCTGTGACGAACAGCAGGAATACCGTATTGCCGAGAGGATCGGCGCCCGGTTTGAAAACATTGAGACCGGTATCAGTGCTGAGCGACCAGTTGATGTGTTTCCCGGAACCGTTGATCCCTTCAAATGGCTTTTCATGAAGCAGGCAGCGCATGCCGTGTCTGTCTGCGACCTTCTTCATCATTTCCATTGTCAGCTGGTTGTGGTCTGATGCGATGTTGCATTCAGAATAGATCGGCGCCAGTTCATGCTGCGACGGAGCGACTTCATTATGCTCTGTCGTCGCTCTGATCCCGAGTTTCCAGAGCTCTTCATCAAGATCGGCCATATATGCCTTGATAGAAGGCTTCAGCTGACCAAAGTAATGATCGTCGAGTTCCTGACTTTTCGGAGGTGCGGCGCCGACGAGTGTGCGTCCGGTGTACACCAAGTCTTTCCTCGCGGAATAGAGAGACTTCGGAATGATGAAATATTCCTGCTCCGGTCCGATCTGCGGGATGACTTTCTTCGTTTTGATGCCGAGTGCGGCGAGCACACGTTTCGCTTCCCGGTCAACGGCCTCGTTCGAACGCAGCAGCGGCGTTTTTTTGTCGAGCGCATCGCCGGAGTATGACATGAACGCAGTAGGTATATATAATGTATCTTCTTTAATGAACATCGGCGAGCTGGTGTCCCATGAAGTATATCCTCTGGCTTCAAAGGTGGCTCTCATACCGCCGGAAGGGAAACTGGATGCATCCGGTTCGCCTTTTATAAGACTTTTGCCGGAAAAATTCATCAGACTGTCGTGTTTCTCGGCGGTAACGCCGGTCATCGGCTGGAACCAGTGCGTGAAGTGCGTAGCGCCTTTCTGTTCCGCCCAGTCTTTTACAGTTGTTGCAATAACATCTGCAACTTCAAGAGGAAGTTCGCTTCCGTCTTCCAGATGTTTTTTGAATTTGGCGAAGACTTCGCGCGGAAGTTTGTCTTTCATTACTTCTTCGTCAAAAACCATAGTACCGAAAATGTCTGTGATCCTGCTCATTTTAATCTCCTTTTGCTTCAGCAGCTTTATCCCAATCAATTTATAGCTATATTAAATACCGGATGCGCCGTAATTCGAAAGAACTCTTGCGCTCGGGTCGTCCACATCGCAGCCTTCCCACGATTTGTTCGGCATCCAGAAATCTGTAACCATACCGGCCTGCCCGCTGTAATATTTTTCGAATATCTCGCGGTACATAAGCGATTCCTTGGTGAAAGGCTCGGCGTGATACGAATATTTTTTATAAAGAAATCTCGCCTCTGTATCTGTATAGAGCGTGTCTGCATATTCCTTGATATCGTCTACCATCGAGTGTCCGACCGCATCGCTGAACGCCGCTTTTTCACGCCAGAGGATATCGTCAGGAAGATAATCGCCGAATTCATGGTCGAAGGCTCTGCGCAGCAGATATTTTCCTTTGCCGTATTTGTTGAGTTTCTTTGACGGATCGATCGCCATGACGTATCTGACGAAATCAAGATCTCCGAACGGGACTCTTCCTTCTATGCCGTTTACGCTGATGCATCTGTCCGCGCGGAGCACATCATACATATGCAGTTCATGTATGCGTTTTGATGCTTCCTGCTGGAAAGCCTGTGCATCAGGCGCGAAATCAGTATATTTGTATCCGAAAAGTTCATCTGATATTTCACCTGTAAGCAGTACTTTAATATCGCTGATCCGGCTTATGCTTTTGCACATGAGATACATTCCCATGCTTGCGCGTATGGTAGTGATGTCATATGTTGCCAGAGCCTTTATTACTTCGTCGATTGAATCTATGACGTCATCACGTGTGATAATTATCTCTGTATGGTCGGAGCCGATAAAGTCTGCGACTTCGCGCGCATATTTAAGATCAATAGCATCTTTGTCCATACCGACCGCAAAGGTTTTGATCGACTTGTCAGGCATGAGCCGCTGCGCAATCGAGCAGACCAGCGAACTGTCGAGGCCTCCGCTGAGAAGGAAGCCGACAGGCGCGTCAGCGTCGAGCCTTTTCTTTACACCGGCGATCAGCCTGTCGTGGATGCCGCGGAATATTGTTGTGAGATCGTCGCTGCAGTATCCGTGCGCCTGATCGGCATATTTGTTTCCCTGAGAGAAGAAATATCATCATAGCATACGAACTCGCCGTCCATGTAGTAATATCCCGGAGGAAAAGGATAGATTTCCTTTACGAGACCGGCCAGGTTTTTCGGTTCGCTGGCAAACACGATGCCTCTGTCTTTTCCTGATCCTTTGGCAAGACCGAATGTCGAAGCGTCATCGATATATTTCTGCCTGACATAGCCATAATAAAGAGGACGGATCCCGATAGGGTCGCGGGCCGCTATATAACGGTCTTCCCTTGCATCGTAGATGATCATCGCAAATTCGGCATCAAGCATATTGAACATTTTAGTTCCGTATTCTTTCCAGAGCGGAAGAATGATCTCACAGTCACTGTCGGATGTGAATCTATATCCTATTGATGCAAGATATTTTCTGACTTCACGGAATCCGTAAAGTTCCCCGTTGCATACACA
>Ga0268359_11332_pt1 | contig 26285 bp, 28 predicted proteins | sample BioMet11_FD_194416 | JGI IMG/M metagenome (GOLD analysis project Ga0268359, IMG submission 194416) | Sewage microbial communities from Oakland, California, United States - Biofuel 11 (PacBio Assembly) | ecosystem: Engineered > Wastewater > Sewage > Unclassified | place: USA: California | collected...
TATTCCAAGGCCTGCCGCAGCGATCTGTCCTACGAATACGTAACAGTCAGGATCGTTCTGGAAACGGCTTACCTCCCCGGCGCGGTCTTTTACGCCGCCGCGTATGCAGGCGTAACCTATCTTCTTTTTCTGCAGCATGGCTTCGATATCATTGAGTTCAGGAATAAAGCGTGCCATGACAACGACTTTCTTGCCTTCTTCCATCACGGAATCGATGATGTCCGACAATGCGTCAAGTTTTGCCATGCTGATCTGATGGGTATCCGATTCATCGTCCGTAAGATGCCCGCCTGTGACCTGCGACAGACGTAGGATCTTCGTAAGAACATTGACCGCCGTCACCTCGCTGCCTTTGAGCTCGGTGAATGAATCCGCCTCAAGCTCTTCGTATATCTTCATAGTTTTCGGTTCGAGCTGTACCGTGCGGATCTCCTCCGTTATCTCCGGAAGATCGAGGCACTCGGCTTTTGTCACGCGGTAGGCAATGCTGTGGAGCCTCCGAAGGAAATCATTTAACATCCATTTTCTGAACCGCGGGATATGATTGCCGTAGCCGACCATATCAAAATATGTGTTTCTGAACGTATAGAACGATGTGCCGAAGACGCTGCTGTTGAGAAAGCGGTACTGGCTGAAAACATCGAGTTCCTTGTTCGTGATGAGCGTCCCGGTCAGAAGCAGCTTATATGATGCATGGTCGCCAAGTTTATGCATGACCTTGCTCTGCTTGCTGCTATGCGATTTGATCTTGTGACCTTCGTCGGCGATGATGAGATCGGCGTCGAACTGCAGGAGTTCCTTTTCCAGGATCCTTGCGGATTCGTAATTAACCACTACTATCTGCAGACCGTCGGAAGACACTTCCTTCAGCATCTTCCTTTTCTTGTCCGAAGTTCCCTGTAAAATCGTCATCGTATACGGGTACTCGGCGTACTGCTCATATTCTGACTCCCAAACACCCAGGATAGAAAGCGGCGCAACCACCAGGACCTTATTTACAAGGCCGAACTGATAAAGGATCCCGGCAATGCCGATCGCTGCCAGTGTCTTGCCGCAGCCCATTTCCATAAGAAGCGCCACTCCCCTGCTCCTCGAATCCGACGGCAGAAGTCCGAACTTCCCGCAGGCGAAATCGAACGCCGCCTGCTGATGACTGTACGGTCGTACCTTGACAGGCATCGGGAGAGATGGATTATCGATCTTCTTCAATATATCCACCTCCGTTTTCCACTTCTTTTACTTCTATCCCGACCACTGTCTTTCCAGGTGTTATCAACATGACTTCAGTCAGTTTTCCAAAAATAAGCTCAAGTATCCGGCATGGTATCCTGACCGTCTTACCGCTGACTACCATCTGTCTTCTGCCTTCCGGCCCTGCGATATTGATCTGTACTTTGTGCTGAATATTATTCATTTTCGTTGTCCTCCAATCTTTGAACATTTCAGTTTGATATAGAGGAAGGATGTCTTCCTCTGTCCCTTGCCTTAAAAATCAACCCTTAGCGCTGCCTGGGAGGACTGCGGCAGCCTGGCTGACGCCACATGGCTCAGCCTTCCTTCTTCGGATAGTTGTGACGTTTTACCGGTTCGACGCCGAATGCTTTGTGTGCAACTTTTCTGATGATCTTGTTTTTGCGGTTCAGAACTGACTGAAGACTCTTCTCCTGACCGGTAATAGCGACTTCTTCCTGTCGGATCTCTTCCAGCTGACGGTTCCTGCCAAAATGGTCGTAGTACAGTTCGCGCTGCGCATCAGTGAGGTCTTCGTCCACGACTTTGCGGATCTTCACCAGGTCAGGATCTTCTGGCTCCTGTTCATGATCTGGTTCATCTTGAGTATTGGATACTGTGTCCCATGGATCGATGTCATCGCCACATGGATCGGTACTGAAAGTCTTCTGCTTCTTTTCGAACAGCGGGTCTTTCAGCTCGTTTTCGTAACGGTCGTTAAGATCCATATCGTGATTCAGTTCATCGATAAGGAAAGTCAGTTCTTCCGTGATTCCATCCTTACCGATTTCATAACGAAGCGTCACAGGACGATGTGTGTCGACATCTGTGGATTTATAGCAGAGGTATTTACCGTCTGATGATATGTAACACTCGCGGTCAGGGTTGTAAGTTGCTTTGTACTTGATTTTATTGTTCTTCATTGCTGCGTCCTTTCCGTCCGTATAGACGGTGAGACACATGAAGAACCTATACAGAAGGTGGCCATAGAATTTCTGCTTCAGTAAAATTGGTACAGAAAACTAACGGTGAGACATCTTCGCTTTGAAAACAACTTTTATGTTGCTTTTCAGTTCTTGATGTATCTCATCGTCCATGTGGCCACATCGGACATTTTGAGATATTTTTTAAGTGGAATTATGCAATGCGATAGCAAGTTCTGAATTTGCAGAATTTTGCACCCAGATTATGTATTTTCACTGTCTGCAGTGTTATACTAAATTTAGAAAAAACTTTGCACATTTTCCTACTTGTCTATGACCCTAATGTAGATAAGGTTCCTGTCAACTGCTTCAGATATACAAATGAAGTAGCATAAGGTTACTAAGGCGGTATAAGGTTACTATTTCATATAGGAGGATTAAAATATGGCTAAATACAGTGTTCCTCACCTTTGCGGCGGCATATTATTCGGTCTTATTCTAGAAGCCCGAAAATCACGCAGCAAAGCACGGAACAAATTAGAAGGTGGTTCTGATCATTTGACCGCGCAAGACGTATTTTGTGGTCTTATCTATACTGTTACTGGTGACGATATGCCTGCAACTGCGGGAAAATCGATGGCCAAATGTGCCTCTAATTATAAAAAGTGCGTTGACAGCACTGGTGTCTATGTACCATTCACTGACTCAACTACTCAATCAGCTTTTGATTCTGCCGTCAAGAGAAGCGATCCTAAGCTACTTCAAAGAGTCTCGGAGTTCATAACTGCATATCTAAACGGGGAAAAGTTTGAATGGCTTGTTCGCGCCTTGATTGAAACTATGCAAAAAGATAAAGCAGTTAATAATGACACCAGTATATCTATTGCCTATGACAAAAAAGTTAATGTCGAAGATTTAAACAGCGTGACTACAGTGATAGCACAACCCTTTTTTATCAGTGTTTTACATTATGTGATAATGAACTGCCCGGATGCAGAATCTGGAAGATCTACTTTTGAAGCATGGTTTTCTCAGTCGCGTTCAAATGCAGAATGGAAATTTCACAGTGATATCGGTAGTGGAATACAACCATTAACTATAAACTAAGACTTACCCAAAGAATTATTATCAACTTTTCCACAATCGGAAGGTACCAAGGTTGCCAATAATACCCAGGATAATGGTAATGCCTCAAAGACCTACCGCCAATTAAGTTTTGATAATTTAACTAAAACAATGCGAATATTTGCGAAAGGGTTTGAAGCAAGTGAGCATCGAATGGCAAAGGATTTTTTGAAAACAACGAAATAACAAAATCAACTGCTTCAGAGCAACAAATAATGGATCTTCATGCTTCCAATCAGTTGGATAATGAAGGAAAGAGCAACGGGCGTGAAGAAACTGATCCGTTCCAAACATTTCTTGACAAGGCTAAAGAGTACTATTCAATGAAAAAAACCTTGTTATATGCAGAAAAGCCGCATCCTTTTTATGAAATTTACGTCTGTAATGATTTAACATTTCACAGGACACGATTTGTCGCAACACACAATTCTCAACAGCCAATCACCATTACTGATGCTACGGCCGCTCGCCTAAAACAAGAATCGGCTTATTCAATCATTGAAGGAACCGGTGGTATTGGTAAATCGATGTTTCTAACTCATCTGTTCTTAAATGCTACAACAGATTATGCATCAACAAACGAATTGCCCGTATTAATTTCTTTGAAGGATTATAATGAAAACATTTCAAGTATTGTTGAATTTATTTGGCTGACTATTAAAGCATTTGATCCCGATATTATTCAGAAAGACATAGTCGTTGCCCTTGAAAGTAAACAGCTTATTCTTTTGATGGACGGACTTGATGAAATCCAGTCATCTCTAAAAGCCGATTTTGAAACAGATTTAGAAGCGTTTATTAAATCCTATCCAGGCAATGTCGTCATAATTACATCTCGTCCAACGAATACGTTCGTTTCATATACGAAGTTTTTACTATATGACATATTGCCTTTAACTAAGCCACAAGCAATTTCTCTTATTGATAAATTGGATTTTTGGGATAACGAATCTAAGAATCACTTTTTATCAGCTTTAGATAATCGATTGTTTTTTTCACATGAACAGTTTGCAAGCAATCCCCTACTTCTTACCATTATGCTCATGACGTACTCCACTTTTGGAGAGGTTCCTGCTAAAATGCACGTATTTTATTCAAAAGCCTATGAAACAATGGCAAGACTACACGATGCATCAAAAGGATCCTTTAAAAGACCATTTCATACTAAATTGACTCCTGAGGAATTTGCAAAGTATTTTTCTGATTTTTGTGCCAGGACATATGTTGATGAAGTATTTGAATTTAATCAATTCACATTTACATCTTACATGGAAAAGACGCTGAAAGGTCATTCCCAACTTACACCAAGAGATTTTCTTCTCGATCTTACTGATAATTTATGTATTATGTATCATGAAGGTGAAAAATATTATTTTATCCACAGATCCTTCCAGGAGTACTTTGCTGCTGTATACTTTGCATCTGTATATGATGAAAGACTTGTACGGGTAGGAGAGGTTTTTTGAAAGTATCCAACATCGTTCATACACAGACCGAACATTTGATATGCTATATGATATGATTCCAGAGAAGGTCGAAAGATACATCTTTCTTCCATTCCTTAAGCAACTATTTAATGAATGTAAAGCATCAGATAATAATGATGACTATTGGGAATTCTTAGAAAATCAATATCCTGTTATATACTACGAAGAAGGTAATACTGGTGATATATTTCTCAATAACCCGCAATCTTTCATTTACGAAAAGATTCTTCGCGAAAACAGGTTAGCAGCTATGTTGGACCTAGACGAATTATCATGGCCCGAGCAACTTTCTATTCTTCCGAGAAGAAATTGGGTTACTGTTTTCAGTCATTTTATGGAGACCAGTGCGTACGAAAGGAATCCAGATCCTGAAAATATAGATATTGATGAACTTGAAGACACAGAAATTATCCCTGAGGATGATTTACCTTATCGATACATAGACTATTTTGGGGATCCTGATATTGAAGGTTCAACAATCGAAATAGAAATTGATAAATTGAGAAGTAGCCCATCTGAATATGGAGATTTACGTGTATTTATGGAAAGTATTCAATTTCCTTTAATGCAAGAATATATCAATATTAATAATTATTATGAAGAGCTTAAATCAAGAGCGCAAAAAGAAATTGATTCAGAAAAACTGTTTGATGAATGAAAACACCTAATCACACAAAAAATATCTACATTAATAACATCGTAAAATCAATCAGTGACTACGGAGGTGTACACAATGAAAATTCTATACTCTGATATCCTTCCATTAGCTTTGGAAAATGACCAGCAAACCATAGCAGACTGTATTTTCAAGCATGCAGCAAAATCTGATCATATTGAAATAGCTGTTGGTTATATTTCCAAGGCATCTTTAGATGAGCTTTCTGAAATGGTAGAAAAATACCACATTCAGAACATTACTCTTACTATCGGAATGTATTATATAGAAGGCATGCCAGAAAATTCATATCACGCAGCTTTAAAACTTAATAAAACCTGGGGAGATAAAGGAATAGGAGAAATACGCCTGGTCAGAGCTTTCAAATATCACGGGAAACTATATTGTTTTATCAAAGACGAAATATGCTTTGCCACCATTATTGGTTCCGCTAATATGGGTGTAATCAAACCTGATGCCATCAGTCGCCGGCAATACGAAATTGCAGCACTAACTGAAGATATTGACAAATGCTCAGAACTATTACAGTTTATTGAAACTTTAAAGGGACCGCGTTGTTCAGCTAATATTGAAAACATCAGAGATATGCCACTTATACATGAACAAAATATTTCTTTAGATGGAGTTGATTCTGTTAGTCAAATGCCTCCACTCGGCGTAAAATTATATTATCAACACCAAACACATACATCTTTTACCCTTCCTCTAAAGGTACCATTATTTGATGAGCGTTTTATAGATGATAGCCGCCATTATACGAAATCTAATATTAATGTATGTTATGCTGCACCTAGAAGTAAACGGAAATCACGTGATTGGTATGAAGTTCAATTAACCGTAACAAATAAAATCACACAATTGGAAGGATATCCTGAAAAGAATGCACCTTTCTTTGTGGTAACGGATGATGGCTATTGGTTTAAAGCACATACCACTAGTGCTGGAAATAAACAATTCAGTGCAGTAGGTGATGAATTAATTATGGGGCGATGGATCAAGGGACGTTTAGTTGCTGCTGGTCTTGTTGAACCCGTAAATGACAGCCAAAAAGATTCTAATCGCTTAGGTATGATAACTAAAGAAATGCTCGAAGCATATGGTTGCAATGCAATAGTATTTACCAAAACTGACCAAAAGGCACAAGATGATGATGGCTCTGTCCTAGATGTATGGACATTAGCCTTTGAAACTGTTACAGAATAGGCGGATGATCTAAATGAAATACTTAGAAACATATTTAAACAAAATTATTGAACGAGGAAACAATGAACTCGCTACTTCCATAAATAGAACTGCCAATGACGTTGGTAATAGTCACATTAAGAACTTCTCGTTCATTAGTCATGAAATAGGATTGCTTTTCGGAAATATTCAATCTGGAAAAACTGGACAGATGTTTGGAATTCTGTGTAAAGCCGCAGATTATGGATTCTCAGCATTTGTAATACTTACCACAGATAATATTGTCCTGCAACAACAAACCCTTGACCGTGTGAAGAATGATCTTGACGGATTTTGTATTTGTGGAGAAAATGATTCTGGGTTATTTATTGAAAATCAACTTCAAAAACCTGTTATAGTTGTACTTAAAAAGAATACTAGAATACTCAAGCTATGGGCCAATGTCTTTAACACAACTGGGTTTATGAAGGGCAATCCATTGTTTATTATTGATGATGAAGCCGATTCTGCTTCATTAAATACATTAATAAACAGAAAAAAGCAGTCTTCTATTAACATGCATTTGGACAGCATAAAAAATGGAGCTTCCAGCAGTCTCTATTTGCAAGTAACCGGCACACCTCAGTCCATTTTTCTTCAAACACAAACATCCGGATGGCATCCGCTATTCACATACTATTTCCAGCCTGGAGTTGGTTATTTGGGGGGAGATTTTTTCTTTCCGAAAGTCGGTAAGCCTGACTGCATTTCATATATTGAAGAATTAAAGACCCCAGTAAGGGAAGTGGTCCTTCGCCATCTTCTTGTTTCAGCTCAATTACTATTATCTGGAGAAGATGTATCCAATTGTCTTATCCACCCAAGTTCACGCCAAGCTACACACCAAAACTTCGCAAATAAAATCAACAATGAACTAACTTGGTGTTTAAATAATCTATCCGGTGAGTTTGAAACTGAATTAAAAAGAATATACGTTTCACTTAACCCATCAAAAATATTAAGCTGGACTTTGCAATGTTATTGGATTATGCAAAAAATATCATCAGCCACAAACAAGCAAAAATAATTATCATGAATGGGAAAAATAATGTTGATATCGACGAATATACTGAGGGATGCAACTTTATTGTTGGTGGTAATACTCTCGGAAGAGGAGTTACTTTTCCGAATTTGCAAACGATATACTACACTCGCACATCAAAAAAACCCCAAGCAGATACTATGTGGCAACACAGTAGAATGTTGGCTATGACCGTGATTCTGGCATGATAATGATATTTATCGACGAACGCTTATATAAAATATTTACTGATATAAATGCAACAAATAATGCCATCATATCTCAAATTGAGCAGGGATTTGATGATGTAAAAATCTATTACCCTGAAGGGCTGAATCCTACACGAAAAAATGTATTGGATTCTGACCATGTCGCAACGATTTCCGGAGGCACAAATTATTATCCATTTTATCCTGAGAATGACACTATAGAAGATATTTCCAAATTATTAAAACCATTTTCTGATGATGAGCCATATTATCAAGTGAGTCTTAGGATTATGAAAGAAATTCTTGGTCACATTATACCAAGTCCAGATTTTAAGCTTGCATCATTTTCTGCCATTTTAGATACTCTGATAGCAGAAGCACCTGCAACACAAGGAATACTAATTGTTCGTAGGGAAAGAAATGTTGCTCAAGGAACTGGAGCATTACTATCACCAAATGATTGGCAACTCGGAGGTTCTTTCCCCAGAAAAGTTGTTCTAACTATGTATCAAGTTACCGGGAAAAAAGGATGGGGAGAAAAGCCATTATGGGTTCCAAACATAAAATTACCGCAAGGTTCTATTTTCTATGATGTAATCTCAGATTAATATTCTGTCAATGTTATATTTGTAGCCCAACTGAATAGAGATGTCGCTCTCTTCAAGAGTAGACATCTCTCTATTATTCTTCAATATTATTATTAACTGAATCATATGGTATTCTAGCAAACGTTTTCAGTATAGCTTCATAAATGATTTTTGCTCCTTCACATGGAACCGCCATTCCTATCTGTTTTCTTACCGATTCCTTACTTCCTTCAAAGATAAAATCATCAGGAAATGTTTGTAAGCGAGCACGTTCTCTATTTGTTAGTGCACGAGGTTCACTCCAATGATAAATATGTGTTCCTCCACCTCCACTACCTGTAACGGTATAAGCAGGTTTTTCTGGATCGAGGCGCTTATATATTTGACTAATTTTAGCTCCTTTAATATTAAGCTGCAATTCTTCTGGAAGATCCGACGTAAAAGCGTTTTGACCAGGTTTGATATAACCCAGTCTCTTAATAACCTGTTCACTCTGCCTAGTTCTCTCATTATTAGTAGCGGTAGCTGGAATAGGGGGATTTTCAATCGCAGTCTTGCAAGTATTGTCTATATTTTTATAAGGTTCTGGACTCGGGATTTTAAATTCAAATGGCATATCATTTCGTATTCCAACAATAATAACTCTGTGCCGTGCTTGCGGAATACCGTACTCCTCGAATTTATATAAATTAGGGTAAAGTCTGTATCCACTTGCTATCATGTCATTCTTTATTTTTATAAAAGCTTTACCATCATTCGCACTTTGAAGTCCACCAACATTCTCTGCAAGGAACCAAAGCGGTTGATATTGCTTCAACACCTTGATTCCGTATGAATATAATGGGCCAAAGGTACCATCGAAACCTTTTTGTTCGCCTACAACTGAGAAATCATTGCATGGAAAGCCAAAAGAGAAAGCATCAATTGCCCCAAGTTTTTTTATATCAAGCGTATGAACGTCTTCACAATATACACTATCAATATCATCTGGACAAATATTTCTCCGATATGTATTACACGTTTCTTCATCAAAATCATTAGCCCACGCATGAACAATACGATACTCAGGGCTACTAATATGTGCGTGTAGTGCACCCCATGCAAGTCCACCTGGTCCACAAAATAACTCACCCATGCGAAACTCGGTCTTTTCGGAAAGCTTTTTTGCATTTTTTGCAACTTGTGCATCAATTACATTTTGCACCACTTCAATATCTTCCACACTGAGCCTATCTAAACCTTTAATCCTTAATATAGGGTTAATATCATTATCGTCGATATACCCGGCTTGAAGCAGTAGCTCAAATGGATGGAAATTCAAAGTATGAGCTATCTTACACAAAGTAATCCAATTAGGGTTTTTCCTTTTCCCGGACTCGATCATTAATATTTCGCTATCGCTAACGCCACATGCATGTCCCAGTTTTTTTTAAAAGAAATTCCTAACGATTCTCTTCTATCTTTATATATGATCCAACAGAATTATTCACTTAAATCACCTCGCTTTGAAGTATAATCCACGCGCTGCTTTTTGTCAATTACAACCATAAATTTGCTGCTAAAAAGCAGCGTGACTTTAAATACACGTCAATGTTCATAAATAGAAAAGGAGACTTAAAAAGTCTCCCCCGTATACTAATATTTTTTTCTTTCTATACGATTCCTTGTGCAATGTCTAAATAGAGTTGCATCACATCTGATTTATGCGCATCGCCTTTCTGGCTCGCTTCATACCATTGCGAAAATACAAAATATTCTTTTTCTCCAATAATAACTGTATTTTTTCTCCAGTATCTTTCTTTAACTTTTTTTTCAAATGCCAATTCAGTTGGAACGATTATGCCCAAATTACGATGAATATATTTCTTACATTCTTCAGCTGAACATAAAATTTCTATTTGTTTATCACTAAATTTATATCTCCCATTAAACAACTCATAGAGAGCCTTTTTTGCATACTTAATTGCACCTAAGTCTATTTCAGGCAAATGCGGTAACATGGTGTTAGGATGAGTATTATAGAACTCCATTAATAATTTCTGCAATTCTTGTTGTCTATTTAACTCTTTTGTTACTGCATTATTGCTAGTAGATTTGTTTCCTTTTAACGACTTCATGTGACATTTTTTTTAGCAGTTATGTCACTATCCGTTAAATCCCACCCCTGCTTAAATGCTTCCATTATGCGAAGTTGCCGTTTTCGTACTGTTTCTGGCGTCCACTTATTTTCGTTAAGAACTTCAACAGTTAACGCATAAGTAGTAACTCCAGCTTTACTTGAAAAATACTTTTCTTTCTTTTTAATCGAAATCATAATTTTGCGCTTGAGAGTTTTTCTTTTTTGTTAGTGGAACAAGATTTGCGATTTTATGCAACCAAGCTTCCCTTTCCTCTGAATCAGGCCAATCAACAAACCATTGACTACCATGTTGTGGATTTTGAGGAAGCACATGCTCAATGCTAAAAATTTTGCTCTTATACTCAGCTGCATTATCACTTTCAAACTGATCCAAACGTAGTACAACATATGTACGCTTTCTGGCAGGTAATAAATAAATATCCCCATTCAGTGCTTCTAAAAACTCATGTTGTTCTGCCTGACTAAGCTCTAACGTTTCAAGTGCACCCATAATGTCTTTTTCATCAATTTTATGGATAGCCTTAGAATATCGTTCTATTCGTTGATTCGATGTTTTCGAAGTTATATACATATAAGACGCCAGCCTCTCCACCAACGTAATAAAATTGCTTATTACTTCTGCGTTGTTTGAAAATAATGACAATACCAACATACATACCGGAATCCAGTCAGAATCATCGATTCTATTCAGCCACATCAATAATTCATTTACCTCATCTGCCCCTTGAGATGCTTGATATTGACACTGAAGAATGGCTTTGTATGATTCCGCGTAAGGTTCAATTACTTTAATAATAACATCCTCATTACTAATTCCCAGGTTCAGTGTGTATTTTCAAATTCTTCGACTAAAGGTGCATGGAGTTTAGTTCCTGCATATCGCATTCTAATATGACTAATGAGGGCATTAAAGGACTCCCTGCCTAGTTCGACTTCTATATCTTCCCATTTATTAGTAAAAAATCACGTTTACTTGTTGATATTCCTCCAATAATATGAGCTTTTATAATGTCAGATGGTAGCAAACTCAACCCCCTGTTATTTAATACAGAGAATACTCGGAACGCAGACTCACTATCTGCAGTTGATACAACAACAAAAAGACAATGCTTAAATATTGATGTAATAAAGGAGTCAACTTCTTTACTGTCATCCCCAAACAGTTCATCCGCACAATTACATATCAGTTTCATATTATTCTGCATCAACCTTTGCGCGTCATCATCTAGGTGAACTGGATCGATTTGCATTAATTCTTTCATTCCATCATGGGCAATATTATTCTCAAAAAAAGCTCTATCTCTCTCCCTTAAATTTAATCTTGGACTTCCTGGAATAGACATATGAGCAATTCCATCTTGCCAAAGGCATTTTTCAATATCTGATTTCAATGCTCCGCTTTTATTTCTCAAAACAGACAGGATCATTGATAGTGTAGTCAATCGTTGCTGCCCATCAATAACTTCAGCTTCAGGACTTTCTGCAGAATAAACAAGAACAATGCTTCCGGTAAAGTATGTATCTGCCACATTTTCTTCACCACTTTTCCAAAAATTAATCAAGTCATCCCATAATGTTAATGCTTCATTTTCAGTCCACGAATATGGTCGCTGATAATCGGGTACGTTAAAAATGAATTTCCCGCTAAGAAGCTCAAATAAATTATATTCTTTTGCATTCAATTGATTTGGCATAGATTTTCACACTCCATATTATCTATTATATCATATTAATGTTTTATGAGCGCATTATTAAAATAATTGCATAACGCTACAATTGGCATGCCTGTGGTAATTATGCCTGTAGTATATAAAGTAAAACCCTACAGCCGACCCACATATTCAATAAAAACGTATCCGTAACTGCAAAATGTCTGCCGTTGATAATTTGCCTAAGAATAGCTGAAAGCATGTCCGAAGCGTAGACGTACGGTCTCAACGCCTCCTGCCCTATAACAATCTTGTCAACACAACCCTACCTCATAACAATCCCGTCAACACAACCCTATCCCTTTAATAAGGCTGTCAACTCAACCTGCCCTTATGGATCAGTTCCCGCTAACTCGATTTGACTAAAAAATAAGGCTTCCCGCAGGTGAAGCATATTCCATCACTAACGAAAAAGCCTTATTTACTGGGCTTTCAGCCCTTCTTATTTATCATTTCTTGACATCAATGCTATCGTCTCGACGTGGCACGGCACGACCGTATGAATACCTATATTTGCAAGTGTGTAAAAGGCTGTCCCGAACATAGAAACATTGGTATCCCGTCCAACAATAGGAACATATTATATTAATCATTCTAACAATTATGTGATGTAAAATTTCCGCTCTATAGTCTTCGTTTCCGAATTCCATCTTTAATTTTAAAGATTCCAAATTCATTTCTGCTGGTTTGTCCTCATTTGTAACTCTGTTGTAAAATTAGAAAACTTACCCAGCACTGCTGAACTTCTAAACCACTAATCGCCCTTTTCAAGATTACAGAGGCAACCATTGCGGTAAAAATTATATACTTGATGTGCTATATATGTAGCATTCCTCATTACTCGTCGCCTCCCACAGTTCATTTAACTGAGAAATGACAGCCTGCGGAGCATTAACAATTTGCATTATTGAATGCTTATTTCCGATTGAATTGATTGATGCCCCAAGCGACCATACACGTTCCTTGTTTATTTCATACTTCATAATAATATATCTATCATGGAATGAATGTCCATTGCGAACGGTACGGTAGTCTATTAGAATGTCCGTATCATCACTTAATGCGAGCACCATATCGGTTCGTTCTTTCTTTTTAAATTCCTCGAATCCATTGTCATCTTCGGCGTCATTTGTGTATTTGTTCCCGTGAATAGCAGAATAATCACATAGGGCTTTGATTGTAATACCTTTCACTCTGCATTGAAAAGCAGTCTTTGCTAAGTCGGCAGTGCGAAGATACGGATCAATGACCCATATTTCTTGTAGATCCCAAGGAAGATTGTTGCTCAATATTTCAACAATGTCGTGAAGTGCCGTCTCATGCTCATCGCAAGAATATGACTTGAGATACCCCTGTTTATTGTACCAATCGTCATCCAAAGCCAACCTCCGATTTGATGTCATTTCAGCTTCTTCAAAGAAATAGATTGAACCGGCCATTTTTACATTAGGAAGTTCTATATGAACTTCTTTACCATCAATGTGTATTATTCTTTTATCTGGAATTTGTGCGATGATAGTCGGTGGGGTTATCTGGGAAAAGTAGTTGCTATAAACTGAGTAATCAAAACATCCATAATAAAGGGTTAACTGTGTATATGTATCTACAACGGAAATTGTCGTTTTATACTGATTGGGATTCACGCTAACTGCTTGGCAATCAAAATCCTTCTCAACGTCGTTAGTATATATCAATCCATCGTGGGTTTGTATTACTGTAAGGCAATAACGATTATGTTCAAAATCTCTTTTAAGAGAGAACTCCAATTCTATCCCATAAAGTCCTAATTTTATTGGTTTCACAGAGAATACCTCTATAGGCATCTTTATGATTACATTGCCAATTCTGTCATGCATTTTATCCAAATGATAATGCAATCCACATTTTTTCATTTCTTGTTGAATTTTTTGTATTGACAAAGATGACAGTATTTTATTAAGTACCGTTTTTCGACTGAATAGTTCAAGACATAGTAATTTCCGGTGAAATTTGAGCCATAAATACCATACTCCAGAGGTACAAACACATTATACTGCCCACCAGTTGGATTGCTTTCTGGCACATATTTTATATCTGATGGGGAAAAAATCATCTATTACTACATTCTCTCCGTTGAACTTCCACAAACCAGTAGATTCCGTGTCACCAATCAATTTGAGAAGTTCCTCAATAGAAATTATATACCTGCTTATTGCTAGTTTCCAAGCACTACTTTTATCTCTAGAAATAGTTATTGGCACTTCAGTAATAAAATGAAATGGTGCAGGTTTCTTAAACTTCGAAGAACATTCTACATTTGTAAAAAAGTTAATCGCTTTGCATTCTGAAAACAATACTATTTGAGTAACTTCGCAAAAACGATATTCTCCTAAATTATCATTACATAGATATTTCCCTAATATTTCTTGTGTCTCCTTCATATTAACCCATCCCATCTAGCCAGCTTATCTTTTCCGCCGTTTTATGCGTATAGTTTCCAATGGCTTATTCATCATACTGTTAAGTTAACATATACTTTTAACCGCTACCACATGTGCAGAGGTCATTACAACCCTATTTTCTTTAGCTTGTTTATTTGTTGATGAGCCATAACTGGAATCTTAACATCGTGAATAAGCAATAATTTTCTTATTCAATATATAGCATATCGAAATTTCCAAACGCATTTTGAATTTTTTTAATTATACCATAGATGACATAATACGTGCATTCAAAAAAATATCAAACAAACTAGGAAAGCAAAACGCCCTGCGATGTGCAAGGCGTCAGCTAAATTATCAATCTGTCAATATGTTACTTGGCAGCGCGGAACAGACTCTCCTCCGCCTCACTCATGTCATAGTACATGATCTTATTCTCGGTATCGAGGAATCCCGTGATCTTATATCTTTTCTCCTCATCGTAATCCGGTATCATCCTGGTAAGGACTGCATGCATGTTCTTATTGTTGCAGCTTACCGTACTGTTCTGCTCACCTCTTGATTTTGAAAAAGATGTAGCCTTGACTTCGTTGCCTTTGCACGGCTTGATTGCAAACACATGATTTTCAGCATCAATGCAGTACTGTACATTCTGCGGATAATTAAGGTCCTCTAGTACACGCTTGGTGAATGTCACCCCATTCTTGTTGACGAAGATGTCAGGAGACGCATTCGTGTTGATATCGATAACTTCCAGATTTACATTAGCAAAATTAATAGCCATTTTAATTCCTTTCTGTGCCGTCTGTATCATCATCGGCACTTTCCATCAGTTCTAAAAATTTACTTCGTTCATCACTGTTCCAGGACAGATCCATGAGCAGAAACCCGCGCAGGACTCCTGATTTTACCCTGGTAACAGTGAATTTCTTTTCCATAGCGGCAGGTCTTCCGGCCACTACGCCATTTCTTCTGTATGAGCAGCTTCTGGGCGGATTCCCATTTCAGTCGTTCGATTATAGCGGGATGGTCATTCTCCCAGTGCCACTGAGGCAGTATGTCTTTGTTCTTTACTGCCTTGTGACTTAGATAATCCTTAGTGAAAGTTTTCTGATACAGCACATCACCGCAATATTTCTCATTCGATAAGATATTGCGTATGGTAGCTGCGCCCCAGCATTCCTTTCCTTTTGGTGAATGTATCCCCTGTTCAGTCAGTGATTCAGCGATAGATTTCGGTGATGCGCCGTCAAGGAAACTGTCGTATATATAATGCACTATTCAGCTTCAGCAGGCTCTATCTTCACTCTCCCGGCATAATCACGGTAGTATCCTATCGTATTTCCAACGGAAAATTTGTAAAGGCCTTCCTGCATCCTGTAACGGATACCCTCTTTTATCGCTATGCTTTTCTGCTGGCTTTCAAGTTCTGCGAGTGCAGAAAGAATGGAAATGATGAGCTTGTTGTTGGCATCGCTCGTATTTATCCCTTCAGATTCAAAATTTACCGCAACGGGTTTTTTGAGATCACCGAGTTCACGAAGGACTGTTAGTATATCAACGATATTCCTACCGAAACGACTGATACTCTTTGTAAGTATCAGATCCATCTTTCCATCCTTCGCATCCTGCAGCATTTCCTGGAATCCTTTGCGTTTTTCAACAGAAGTCCCGGAGATCCCCTCGTCCGTATATATCTTGACCAGTTCATATTGGGGATTCCCTTCGATCACTGACTTGAAATGCTGCACCTGCATCTCAAAACTGCCCGCCTGGGCTTCTTCGGCAGTGCTGACTCTGCAGTATGCCGCCACCCTTACCTTTGGTGCATCCATGAATGCGTATGGCTTATGCTCCGGCATTATGACTCTGCCTTTGCGTTCACCGCGGCGATTCTTGGCTATGGTTTCGCGGATCCTGCTCTTCTCCGCTTCGTTCTTGTTTTCCCTCGTCAGTTTCCTGCGGGCTTCCTCGATCTTTTTAGCGTCTAATTTCCTTGCCATGACTTACACGGCTTGCCGCTGCACATTTTCATCCGTATCCCATATGCCAAGTCGCCACTCTCCTTTCCATTGATATCATCATCTTTTCCACCTCCTTTTTTCTATGATTTGCGGGATGCTGTAAGACAGATTTCGATTTGCCTTATGGCATGCGCACCTCCTATTATTCCGCCTATTCTTTTAATCAGTCAACAAGAGTATAAAAAGAAGCCCTGCAGCCTTCACTGCAGGGTGTCCCCAAATATATCTATGCATATCCCTGACTTGAACATGACGGTCAGGTACCATTCATAAATTGTGATCTTATCTATAAATTTTCTTACGATCTGTTCATCGTACACGATCTCGCCCTGATAGCTGTCTATGAAATCTGTCATCTGGTTCAGGCGCTGAGCCATACCCTTATCTGACGCCTCTTTCAGCAGTATTTCTTCCTTCTCGTTGCGGAGCTTATCTATCTCATCAGCAATGGCATCGCAGTCACCGGCTGATTTTATGAGTCCCAGAAGTTCTTCCTGCTTCGCGGCAAGAGCGGTTTCCACCTTCCCCAGTGCTTTCGAATGATTCCTTGAAAGCACCTCACGTGCACTTTCCTTTATCGTATCAAGGTATAATTCTTTCTTACCGAAGACTTCTTTCATGGCCTTGACTACTGCGCCTTTCAGTTCGTCCTCTCTTATGGTTCTGGAACAACAGTTTTTCTTTCCCCCGTTCACCCGGTTCACACATCTCCACACTACCAATCGTTTGCCGTGGCTGGTCCATACTACGCGCCGGTATATATCACCGCACACTCCGCAGATGACCACACCGGAAAGTGCATACCTGCTGCTGTATATACGGCGGTGTCCTTTTATCTTCATGTGCGACCTTCTGAACATTTCCTCCTGCACACGCATATAGATGCCTTTCGGTATGATGGCTTCATGACAGCCCTCCACATAATACTGAGGGACTATGCCGTCATTCTTCACTCTTTTCTTTGTGAGGAAATCGACGGTATATGTCTTTTGCAGAAGCGCATCCCCTATATATTTTTCGTTCCTGAGGATAGTCCTTTACAGACTCCGGTCTCCATCTTTTCATGCCCGCACCTGTCAGTATGCCGTCATGCTCCAGGCTTTTTGCTATATCGAGCAGGCTTGCGCCTTCAAGGTACTCTCTGTATATGCGTTTGACCGTTTCAGCTTCAGATGGCTCTATGATGAGATTGCCGTCAGCGTCTTTGGTGTAACCAAGAAAGCGTGTATGATTCACCTGCACTTTCCCCTGCTGATAGCGGTACTGACATCCCAGTTTGACATTCTGCGAAAGCGACTGGCTTTCCTGCTGTGCCAGTGATGCCATTATGGTAAGCAGCACCTCTCCCTTGGCATCCATCGTGTTTATAGATTCCTTCTCAAAATACACCGGGATGCCGAGATCCTTGAGCTGCCTTATGTATTTGAGACAGTCGAGCGTATTCCTTGCGAACCGGCTGATCGACTTGGTGACGATCATATCGATCTTGCCCGCCATGCATTCTTCTATCATGCGGTTGAACTCTGTCCTGTTTTTTCGTATTGGTGCCGGATATGCCGTCATCCGCGAATATCCCTGCGCACTCCCACTGCGGATTGCTCTGGATATACTCCGTATAATGTTCTACCTGCGCTTCATAGCTTGTTGCCTGTTCATCACTGTCTGTAGATACCCTGCAGTATGCAGCCACCTTCATTTTGGCTGACTCCCGTATCTTCGCCTTGCTGCTCTCCCGGCTTCTTGCCGGTATCACTGTTATCTTACCGCTCATCCTTGCTCCTTATCCGGCTGTATGTATATTCCGCCTGTTCGAACGGATCATCATAATGCCTGTTAGCTTTTTTCATGTCAAATTCAACAGATGCTTTCCTCTTTACCCGATCCGGTTTTTCACCGGTACGTCCCATCACTAAAGCACGGTATTTCTTCCTCATCTGCACTTTTTCGAATGTTTCTTCATCGATGATTGCCGGGAAAAAAGCATCTCCTATATAATGCTTATTGCTCAGATAATTATTGAGTGACGGATGCTTTTTCGGTATACCGGCTGACTTTCCTGCCTTCGCTATCGATTGCCTCCGAGATATTCTGAAAACAGCTTTTTTATCTGTTCGCCTTTTTCCGGATCGATTTCTGCTACACCATTCTTTATTATGTAACCGTATGGAATATGCGTCATTTTCATCACACTCCTTCCGCAAGCGTCAGACCGCACTTCAGCTTGAACGCTATTTCATGTTTGGAGTAGACGATTATCCTGTCAACGAATCTTGTGAACAGGTCACCGTCAAACTCTTTCAGATAATCCGAATGCCTGGCAAAGTCATACAGCGCCTTTATCTCCATTTCAAAGGAAAATACCTCGCCTTTTGAACTTGCCAGCCGTTCCTTTGCTTTTGCAAGTTCATCCGCTTCCCTCGCAAGAGCAAGGTTCTCACGGCTGTACACCGCAGCATCAAGACATCCCTTGGTCATGACCTCCAGAAGTTTTCTCATGCTTTCCCTGTTCTTTTCAAGCTTTTCATCCACTTTTTCCATGTCCATACAGTCTACTGTCCTGTTCTTTTCTGTAAGTTCTATAAAGAATGGTTTCAGCATGTCCTCACTTGCAAAAATAAGCTTGTTCATCATCAGTGTGAAGGCAAGTTCCAGATCTTCGTTCTTTACTGTAGCCATAGAGCATCTTTCCTTATAATATGTATGTGTACGGCACACCAGAACACTGTCTTATCGACCGTGGCATTGTTTATCCGCCGTTTGAACCGGTCACCGCATTCCGCGCAGTATATCTTCCCGGAAAATGGATATCGATTCTGGAATTTAGATGTACCACCGGAGCATGCGGCATCCGATCTTACTTTCAGCAGGTTCTGTGCGGCTTCAAAATCTGCACGGCCAATGATAGGTTCATGATGATCCGTCACCAGATACATCTCTTTTTCACCTTTATTCCTGTGATCCTTGAAATGGTCGTCCACGTATGTCTTCTGACACAGCATGTCTCCGACATATTTTTCATTGGATAACATTTCACGTATTATGGTGGTGTTCCAATTCCCGCGCCGTTTTGTTGGTATGCCTTTCCTTTCCAGGCTTTTCGCTATCTGATATGAGCCTCTGCCTGAAAGCATCTCCGAAAAGATATACCGTATCACTTTCGCCTCTTCTTCATTGATTACCATCTTTCCGTCTTTGTTCTCATAGCCGTACGGCGGTGTCGATACGATGTAAGTGCCTTTCTTGAATCTCTGATGTATGCTCCACTTGGTATTTTGTGATATCGATCTTGATTCATCTTCTGCAAGCTGACTCATGATCGCGAGCAGCAGTTCACTGTCCATTGTCGTGGTGTCTATATTTTCCTTTTCAAAATATATACCGATGCCAAGTCTTAGAAGCTTACGCACCATCATTAGGCAGTCTGTAGTATTCCTTGCGAACCTGCTGAGTGACTTAGTGATGATGTAGTCTATTTTGCCTTCCCGGCATGCTCGCATCATCCTTCTTAACGCAGGCCTGTTTTCCTTGTTCGTGCCTGTTATCCCTTCATCACAGTAGATTCCGGCATATATCCAGTCCTTGTTCTCTCTGATGTATTTTTCATAATGTCCTTTCTGCGCAAGGAGACTTACCATCTGCTCTTCTGTGTCAGTTGATACTCTGCAGTACGCAGCTACTTTCTTTTTACCGCCAGCAGGCGGCTTTGCATCGAATGTCGTTATCTTTGCCATCCTTTCATACCTCCTTTCATCAGGTGACATATTACCTCTGAAACCCACATTTATCAACGATTTACGGGCATCAAAGGCATCATTTCCGGTTTAAGTTTTTCAGTGAGTGAAAAGAGCAGAAGGTGTCTTTCTTCATCCGTTATGAGTCCTGTCTCATGCATCTTTGAGATCACTGTTTCTGCCATCATGTATGCGTATTCCCGTTCCAGTTCTTCCGGGGTCGGCACCTTAGTTTCTTCTGTAACTGCAGGTTTTTCGCTCTCTGCCGTTATTTTTGTTATTTCCATCAGTTATCCCTCCGTTCCGGGGAACATATCCCCTCACTGTTCAAAGGACACCAGGGAACATTTTGAGCAAAAAAAAACAGGCCTGCGCACATCAAAAAGATGCACACAGGCTTACTGCTGTATTGATGATCACTTCTATTTCATCATGCTTTTTATCTTGGTACGTGTCTTAGGACCAACTATACCGTCGATCTCAAGCTTGTATTTTTTCTGGAAACTACGTACTGCTTTTTCTGTTTCGGGGCCGAACTCACCGTCAGCATCAAGATCTGAACCAATGATATTGTTCAGGCACTTCTGAAGTTTCACCACCTGATCCCCGGATGAACCTTTTCTCATATCGATGACAGGATACGGCACTTCTTTGGCTCCGGTTAGTTTTTCATGAAGTCCTGCCCAGGCTTTGGCTGAAATGTACCCGTTAGGGCAGCATTTTCCGGTGACGTCAAAATGCCTTACTACCCTTCCCGCCGGTATCCCATACTTCTTCATGAGATGCTTTACGAGCGGGGCTGCGGTCTTTATGGATTCAGGAGTAGGTGTGATGATGCCGTTATGTCTGTAGCAGCATAGTTCTATGCCTATCGAGTTGCTGTTTGTACAGATCCCATGAAGCGTTGCTCCGCGGTTTCCGCCGTTCATTGCATTCCCTGTATCCTGAAGACCTCCGCCACAGTGCCATGCCGCTTTGGATTCCGGTATGCACTGCCAGATCTCACTGTCTACAAAGAAATGTGCTGACGCCTCCCTGTCTCCTCCGCAGAAATAGATGCAGTTGTTTTTCGCGGAACTGATCGCACCTACATAATGGATCACTATATATCTTATGGACGCGCCGTTTCTGCTCGACTGGTTGTACCTGCTTATCTTCTTATTTATCTTCATCCGTTCCCTCCTTCTCTGCCCTGTGATGCAGCTGTTCAAGCACTGCCTTAAGCTGCCCCGGTATCGGCAGTCCGAGATGTCCTGCATTCTCAAGAAGACTTATGCCTTCATTACTGATGTAGAAAAAAATCACTGCTGTGCGCAGCACACCCGGCTGTCCCAGTACCTTCGTATCGATGATATTTGCTATGCCGACAAGCAGAAAGATAAGGACCTTCCTGCATATCCCTTTGAAACCGACATTGCTCGAAAGCTTATGATCAGCTACGGCGCACATCACACCTGTTATGTAGTCGATAACGACAAAAGCTATAAGTGCGTAAAGCAAACCGTCACATCCTCCCAGATAATACCCTATCCATCCGCCAAGGCCGGTAAATATAGCCTGGCTGATTGCCCAGAACTCTTTCATTTTATTGTTCTCCTTCCATAAAAATAACTGCCTTGCGGCAGCCACCTATAACGATCTATGCTGTTCTTTCCATACATACACAGCCAGGTACGGCGGCATGTTCTTTCCTGTACCGTCTACACCGGTCGGATTGTTAGTGGCCGTCACATATGAAGTGTAACGGTCTGTACTCTTTCTGTTAGTCTGGTATGTGTACGCACTTGATGACCCGGAACCGTCTGACCAGTTGGCGAGCATCTCATGCCTATGCTGGTTTTGCGAATGATTATGATATACGACCACGGCATCCGCAGAGCCGCCGGACGATCCTGCCCCGTATGAACTTCCTGCAGACAATAGGAATCTGTCCTGTATCTGTTCCCAGGTTCCGCCGAACAAAGTTGCCGGTGATGCGGAACTGACCGACATATATATGGCACCGACAGGGTATATTAGATCAGCGATCCCGTTTATCCTGCCTGGTTTAATGTCACCGGATACTGAAAGACTGCCCTCGAATGAACCGTTGTTTGCTCTGAAACTGCCAAAGCCGCAGTACATTTCATCTTCCGTTGCTGCAGTACCGCCGAAGGCTATCCCCTTTCCATCTGTCCTCACATCCATGATGTATGACTTTGAGTATATCCTGAATATATTCGACTGCGCGCTTGTATATCCATCACTCAATATACCGTAATATCCCACGAATAACTTATATCGAGATCGACCGACATCGTCTCACCTGTGAATGATGATGCTGAAGGGTTTATCGTTCCTACAGCATTCCATACCTCCGAACTTGTTTCCTTCGCATAAACGGTCACTGTCCTTGATGTACTCGAAAGTGCCGACTCACCGGAAACCGAGACTGTCACAAGCGAAGCATCAGCATCCGTAGGTGAACGCAGTGCTGATAATGACAAAGAACAAGCTGTTTCACTCACTGTGAGATTATACGACTTCTCCGCGATATCTGTCCCGCTGTAGATCTCATATACCTTGCAGGTCTTAAGACTTGCTTTTACTGTAGAGAACACACTGACTGGGACAGCTGCGCTTCCGCTCGTACCGCTTATCGATGCGGTGTACCTTGATACACCTGACGCGTCAAGGAATTCGAGTCGATATGAAGATGATTTATTGAAAGTGAATGTACCTGTTTCCCCGTATTTCATTGCAAAGGGATAGGATGTCATTTTTCCGAATGTAACGAACAGTATGTAATTCGATGACATTATATCCGCCATGCTGCTGACACCATAGGTAGTCGGCATATACGACCCTGCCACTTCATATGAAATAGTCGCACCGGTGTATACATCTATCATATCCGAACTTGAAACTGTTTCTGTCGCGGTCAGGATGCATGTCATTGAAGTGGTCACTTTTACCGTCTTGCTGACACTGCTGTTTGTTGTGCTTATGGAAGCAGTCACGCTCCTGGCAGTCGTAGATTTTGCGTACAGGCTGTATTTGATGCTTGCGTTCGTATATCCGTCGTTAACCGTTATCCCGGTCACTTCCACAAGCAGATAACTGTCTTTTGAGATCGTACCTGCGCTGCTTGCCATAAGTGGCAGATACGGCATGCTTATTTTCTTACTGTATATAGCCATTATTATTCATCACCCTTCATTGAGCCTAAGTGTAAGATTTCCGTTTTCACGGTTTATGAACGTGAACTTTCCTATCTGAAACATCGGAGTGCTGCCGCCCATGCTTGCACGTACATTACCAAACGCATCTATGATATCGAAGCTGTCGCTGTCTATGTGGGCATGCGCTCCCGTGATGCTCCCGATGACGGCATCCGCCCCAAACGATGCTATCCGCACTGAATACGTTTTAGTCACAGTTCCTCCGCTGTTTTTGTATGTCGCAAGAAGCACATCAAAACTTCCGTCTGTGTTGACGAGCGCCAAAGGAAGTGTTATGGAAGATCCGTCCGGCAGAGTCCCGGCATCCGGTATCCTTCCTGCTTCTATTCCGTCATCTGTCTGCCTTATAAGCGCAGTGAGTTTTACATTCACTGCGTTTGCGGCATTTTCCGCTCTCGCCGCGCCCTGGGATGCAGTTGCTGCAGATGCTGAAGCAGACGATGCCATGTTTCCTGCAGTGATCGCGGCACCTGCGGCTTTTTCCGCTGCAGTCCCTGCTGAATCAGCTTTCTTATTTGCGCCGGCAGCTTCTGTCTCAGCATTTTCAGCTGCTAACTTAGCCACTGCCGCATTGATCCTCGCATTTATTGCTGTCGTATCGTCTGTAGGAGGCGCGGTGTCATTGCCCGTCACCCATGCCTTTCCTCCTGCTACCCTGATCCTTAATGGTGTCTCCTGCTTTAGCATCTATTGAAAGTGTCACCGGTGTTTCGTCCACCCCTCCCGGGATGTGGACCCAGGCTGTATCATCTTCAACACGTTTGACTGTTGCTACTGTGTCATAGCCTTTGGTTCCTGCGCTGCTGTCTTCCATTGCCGAAATGATATCCTGCTGTATCTTTGCTTTTTTCACCGTCATGCCGTCACCGCCTCTTCCGTTGTTTTCACTCCGTATCCAAGTTCCATGCTCTGACTTTTGATGCGGAAAGTCCCGTCCAGACCGTTCCCCGGATAACGCATCCGTATAAGATCTCCAGGTGAAACATCAGGCTGATACCTTCTGTCATAATGAAGAGTCCTTGATGGAGACTGCTTCCTCTTTAAGTCTCCTTAATGCATATGAGGAAAGCGTTTCTCCAAGATTAAGACTGCAGTCCGTTTCTTCCATCCATACTTCTCTTCCTCGCGTTATTGTGGACAGATGCTTTCCGGGATCATCATCCCTTGCAACAGCCGTAGAATCACCGCTCACTGCTCTGAAAACATTGGGACATGAATACCAGTCGCATGTGTCTGTCACATGCATCTCGATGATATCAGTTAGAAAGAGAATCAAATGCGGCAGTGACCTCAGATGCCTTTTCACATATATGGATCCTGCCGTCACCGCTTATCTTTATACGCCAGCCGATCGCTGTTATTATCTTTTCTGCCATAGTAAGATCGCTCTCACCATCTTCTGCCACTATTGAATCAGCAAGATGCGGTGAGCCTGCATCAAACGTAACATGGTGCAGGGCCTGTAGCTCAACAGCCTTGCGGCAAGTCGCTGCGCCATCCGCATCCGCGGTGCGTACCACCTCTCTGCAGCAGTCTGTCAGCCATAGGCTTAAGTACCTGAATAGCATTCTGCCGAATATGATTCCCTTGTACCGTCAAGACTTCTTTCGGGGACCGATGTGATCCCTGTAAAAAGCTGGTATATGTGCAGATGCTCCTGCATCCTGCCTTGCATCGAGCCATATCCTTATCCAGGCTTCACCGGTTTCGATTAGTTCTGTCATGCTTATATCTGCCGACTCCATCATTTTTTCAGTATTACGTTCAATGCTACCTCCGGTTATCCGTATATCCTTATATCTCTCCATGTGACAGGGATCTACGACTGATGCTGTGAACCTCGCTGAAAATCCTCTGCTCCATATCATGATGTGCCCCTCCGCAGCAACAACTGCATTCCACTGTGCAAGCGTCATGCCGTCAAAGCTCTCTGATTCCTACCTGCTTTATATCAAGCGAGAAAGAATATCACCGGGTCATTGTATTCACGGCTCTCACTTACTTCGACATCAGCGGCAAAGCTGCTCCCGTCCGGTGTACGGACATGACATATACCGGAAAAAGAAGCAAGCTGTCTCATTGCACGTATCACTGACTCATCTTTCGTTTTGATGCTGTCTGTCTGAAGTGAAAGATTCCTGAATACTCCTGGATTCCAGTCCCCCGGCTATACTCCCGCCAAGATACCTTGTACGTTCAAAGTCCTTCTCCATGAGTTCCCAAGTTTTAGGTTATATGGTAGTACCACACGGCCTCCGTCAAAATCGATCACTGTACTCCTGATATCAAGTATATCGCCGGCTTCTTCATCTATATCCACCCATGCGGCGAGATCATCCGCCGTTATGTAATCTCCATTGACGGTCCTGTCTACGATGCGGTGACCGCACCCTTCTCCGAATGCCGGGTAAGGATCGACATAAGATATTCCGAAGCGCCGCCGTAAATTATAAGTTCCGGTCCGTCCGCAGAAAGCCTGTAAATGTCACAGACATCACCTTCGCATAAGATGCCGGAGCAGCAGGGCATTATGACAGTGATCAGGGAATCCTTATTCGGTA
>Ga0268359_12423_pt1 | contig 26076 bp, 22 predicted proteins | sample BioMet11_FD_194416 | JGI IMG/M metagenome (GOLD analysis project Ga0268359, IMG submission 194416) | Sewage microbial communities from Oakland, California, United States - Biofuel 11 (PacBio Assembly) | ecosystem: Engineered > Wastewater > Sewage > Unclassified | place: USA: California | collected...
GGCCGCGGAGGTGATGGTAACGCCGCGCTCCTGCTCCTGAACCATCCAGTCCATGGTCGCGGCGCCATCGTGAACCTCGCCGATCTTGTGGGTCTTGCCCGTGTAATAGAGAATGCGCTCGGTGGTCGTCGTCTTACCGGCATCGATGTGAGCCATGATGCCGATGTACGGAGGTCCTTAAGCGCGTATTTCATGTCTGCCATGTGCTAAGTCCTCCTTACTTTAGAAGCGGTAGTGCGAGAAGGCTCGGTTGGACTCTGCCATCTTGAAGAGGTCCTCGCGACGCTTGACGGATGCACCGACGCCGTTGGAGGCATCCATGATCTCGGCGGCGAGGCGCTCGGCCATGGTCTTCTCCTTGCGGGCGCGGCTGAAGTTCACGAGCCAACGGAGGGCGAGGGTGGTGGCGCGACGAGAGTTGACCTCCATGGGTACCTGGTAGGTGGCACCGCCAACGCGCTTGGGCTTGACCTCGAGGGTGGGGCGGATGTTGTCCATGGCCTTCTTGAAGACGGACAGGGGATCCTCGCCGGTCTTCTCCTTGACGATGTCGAAGGCACCGTAGACGATGCGCTCGGCGGTGGCCTTCTTGCCATCGAGGAGAACCTTGTTGATGAGCTGGGTCACGAGACGGTTGTTGTAGACTGCGTCAGGCTGAACCTCACGACGGACTGCTGCTGCACGACGCGGCATGTTTTCTCCTAAGAACTATGGACTGCAGAATGTGTAGAGTCAGACTCTACTTGGCACGCTTGGCGCCGTAGCGGGAGCGAGCCTTCTTACGGTTCTGCACGGCAGCGCAGTCGTAGGCGCCACGAATGATCTTGTAACGAACACCAGGGAGGTCACGGACACGACCGCCACGGATGAGGACGATGGAGTGCTCCTGAAGGTTGTGGCCCTCGCCGGGGATGTAGGCGGTGACCTCGATGCCGTTCACGAGACGGACACGCGCGACCTTACGAAGAGCCGAGTTAGGGCTTCTTGGGCGTGGTGGTGAAGACACGGGTGCAGACGCCACGCTTCTGGGGATTGTGCTGCAGGGCAGCGTTCTTGGACTTAGCCTTGACGCTGACGCGGCCGTTGCGGACGAGCTGGTTGATAGTAGGCAAAGCTCTCTCCTTCAATTAACCTATTGACGTGCTTTACTGTCGAATTTCGAAGGGCAGCGCAGCACCGTCACCCTGGAATTGTCGCGAGCAGAAACTTTACGCGCCATAATGCCCGTTGTCAAAACGCCACGGTTCCGGGCGTATCCTTCCTACACGTCATGCTCACATTGCGAACAGCAGGCCGATGAGCCATACGCACATGAATCCATGGTCACTCTATGTGGACCTCTGACTGACAAGATGGCCATAGGACGAACACGTCTGCGACGGGAGCGTCAAGAGTCTCGCCCCTTACCACCTGCTACGCCTCGAATCCCAGCCTGCGACTCCGACGCATGCTCGAGACCCAAGTCTCAGGAGCATCGTGACATGTTCGTCGGCGAGCGAGTAGTATACGCGCTGCCCATCTCGCCGCGCAGTCACAAGCCCACGATCGCGGAGCATGCGCAGCTGATGCGAGATGGCCGACTGCGAGACGGATGAACTCTCCTGAATCTCCGAGACGCTTTTCTCACCCTGTGCAAGTTCCCCGAGAATCTGGAAGCGCGTGAAGTCGGAGAGTGCGTCAAAGATCTGGGTAGCCTCATAGACCACGTCATCATTGCCCAGAAGTCCCTCGATAGCACTCTCGCCCATGTTCCCACTCCCCCTACTGCCACATGTCGATGCAAGTCATAGTGTACCCAACCGCACGAGGTCTCCGAAGGGCGTGTGTCTGGCAGCACGCCCATCGTCAGGAACTCCTACCGGCGCCTGTTCCCCGCATATATTCGCGTGAGCAGTCCACAGCCTGCAGAAATACCCGCCAAATGGACGAGCGCTGGAGAGAACGTACCCGCATCGCTCCTGCTGCCTCGCGAAACCGCAGTTGTCGTAGGTCCGGGTTTTCGTGTATGCGACAGGTCTTCGACCTGCCCGCACATTTGACCGATATCTCTGCAGGTGTCCGGAAGAGTCGTGAGGGTGTGGTTCGCGTCGTGGGCATACATGAGAAGTGACATGGGCATGCCGAGCACATGCCGGACCAAAAAAGGGACCCCGGCATATGCCGGGGTCCCCGTAGGCAACAGCATCTTGATGGAAAGGCCTATTCGTCACTCTCGACGTCATCCTCGGCCTCATGAGCCACGACCTGCGAAAGAAGGTCATCAAGCGAGCCAAGGTCCTCATTGATGATGTCGGTATCACCGTTGTCGGTATCACCACCGATGAGCTCGTCATCATAGTGATGCTTGGGCGGTGCTGCGGTACCGAGCATGACGTCCACATCCGCATCGGGAGAGAACACCATGTTCAGGAGCTGCGAAAGGTCCTCGGAATCGGCCTCGTCATCATCTGGCTCGAGGATGTAGAGGAGTCCACGGGCCTCGAGGCCATCGCGGAGCTCTTCGATTGCCTTTGCGCCAATACCATCGATGCGCAGGAGATCATCCTCGGTCTTGCCGATGAGATCACCCACGGTCTCGATGCCCACCTCGCTGAACTTGTTGGTCCAACGCTGCGACACGCCAAGATCGTCAAAGAGATAGAGCTTCGCATCCTCGCTCGAGAGCGTGCGCCCGTTCTTGGAATACACGCCACCGTAACCGAAGTCATCGCCGACCCAGTCAAGCTGCTTGGGGAACTGCTCCTCGATACCCTTGAGCTCGTCAGGCGCCCACTCGGGCAGGCTCTTGACCATCGGAGAAGTAGGGCCGTCAATCTTGTTCCCATGGTACGTGAGCTTGGCATTATCATATGCGGCAAGGCCAGTACCAGCAGGGATCTTCTTGCCCACGATGACGTTTGACTTAAGGTCGAGCAGATGGTCCACGTCACCCTCGATGGCGGCCTCCGTGAGTACGCCAGCGGTACGAATGAACGAGGCGCTGGACAGCCAGGAGTCGATGGAGCTCGCGACCTTGAGGGTACCGAGGATGACCGGCTCCGCCTCAGGCGGAGTGCCGCCGGCGAGAGCAACGTTGCGCACTGTGTCCGCAAAGACGTAGCGATCCACGTACTGCCCAAGCAGGTACTCGGAGTCGCCTGGGTTTGTCACCTGGACGCGGCGGAGCATCTGGCGAGCAATGACCTCGATGTGCTTGTCGTTGAGGTCGACGCCCTGAGAGGTGTAGACGTCCTTGACCGATTCGACGAAGGTATGCATCGTCGACTCGATGTCGGTGAGCTTACGCAGCTTGCGGAAGTTGACGAAGCCATGGGTGATCTGGTCACCGGCACGTACGACGATGCCGTCAACGATACCTGGCATGAAGCGGACGGACGCGGGAACACGCCACTCCTCGATGATGCGAGTCTCGTCATCGGCATCCACGATGCGGATGAGATACTCGGTCTGCTCGGGAATGATGCGGAGGAGACCGGAGACCGGAGCGAGGTCAGCCTCGCGGCCCAGGATCTTCTCGTTGACGTTACCGACGACGTCGAACATGCGGGCCACCGTCGGGAGGCCCTGCGTGATGTCGTCAGCGCCAGCGACGCCACCGGAGTGAATCGTGCGCATCGTAAGCTGGGTGCCAGGCTCGCCGATCGACTGAGCGGCGATGATGCCGACGGCGGTGCCGATGTTGACGGGACGCCTCGTGGAGAGGTCCCAGCCGTAGCACCGCTGGCACACGCCGTACTTTGACTTGCAGGTCAGCAGCGCACGAAGCTCGATCTTCTTGAGCCCGTGCTCGACGAGCATCTTGAGCTGGTCCTTCGTCTCGATGTAGCTTCCCGCCTCGACGAGAACCTCGCCGGTCCCCGGATCAACGATGTCGCGAATCGTGCAACGTCCGATGAGGTCGACATCTACGTCGCTCTCGCCAGACTTGATCAGCGGATACGTGACCGCCTCATCGGTGCCGCAGTCTTCCTCGCGAACGATGACGTCCTGCGCCACGTCGACGAGACGACGCGTGAGATAGCCGGAGTCGGACGTGTGCGACGCCGTGTCGACGAGGCCCTTACGAGCGCCATAGGTCGAGATGAAGTACTCAAGCGGTTCGAGGCCCTCACGGAAGTTTGCCTTGATCGGCAGGTCGATGGTATCGCCAGACATGTCGGCCATGAGACCGCGCATGCCCGCGAGCTGCCGGAGCTGCGTCTTGGAGCCGCGAGCACCGGAGTCGGCCATCATGAAGATGGGGTTATCCTCGGCAAAGCCCGCGAGCATCTCGGAGCCGAGCGTGTCCGTGCACTCCGTCCAGGCGTTGACGACCTCGACGTGGCGCTCGCGCTCGGCGAGGAAGCCATCCTCGTAGTACTCGTTGATCTGGTCGACCCTATCCTGCGTCTCCTCGAGAAGGAGCTGCTTGTCATCGGGGATGACGGCATCCCAGACGGAGACCGTCAGACCTGCGAGGGTGGCATAGTGGAAGCCGGTGGACTTGATCGCGTCGAGGATCGGCTCGACCTCGGCCGTGTTATAGCGGTCGCAGCAGTCGTTGACGAGAGCGGAGATATCGCTCTTGACCAGCTTGTAGTTGATGAAGGGATAGTCCTGTGGCAGGCAGCGACGATTGAAGATCACGCGGCCCACGGTGGTCTCGAGACGGGTGTAACCCTCGGTGACATCGATGTCCTCGAACTTGCCACGACCCACCATGACGCGGAAGATTGCCTGGTCGTCGTTATAGGTATTGGCGTCGGCCGCAGAGATGCGGACGATGACCTTGGCCTGGAGGTCGAGATCGCAGTCGGCGTCCACGGCATGAAGCGCATCGTCGAAGTTGGCAAAGATCCGTCCCTCGCCGTTGACCCCGTCCTTCTCGGTGGTGAGATAGTAGGAGCCGAAGATCATGTCCTGCGACGGCACGGTGAGGACCTTGCCCGACGCGGGAGAGCGAAGGTTGTTGCTCGAGAGCATGAGGACGCGGGCCTCGGTCTGCGCCTGCGTGGAGAGGGGCACGTGGACCGACATCTGGTCGCCGTCGAAGTCGGCGTTGAACGGTGCACACACCAGGGGATGCAGGTGGATGGCCTTGCCCTCGACGAGCACCGGCTCGAAGGCCTGGATGGACAGGCGGTGAAGGGTGGGCGCGCGGTTGAGCAGAACGAGGCGGTCCTGAATGACCTCCTCGAGCACGTCCCAAACGGCAGGCATGCCACGGTCGATCGCACGCTTGGCACCCTTGATGTTCTCGACCTTGCCGAGCTCGACGAGACGACGGACGACGAAGGGCTTGAAAAGCTCGAGGGCCATCGTCGAAGGCAGGCCGCACTGATGCAGCTTGAGCTGTGGGTCGACGACGATGACCGAGCGGCCCGAGTAGTCGACGCGCTTGCCGAGCAGGTTCTGACGGAAGCGACCCTGCTTACCCTTGAGCGCCTCGGCAAGCGACTTGAGCGGACGCCCGCCACGGCCGGTGACGGGACGACCACGACGCCCGTTGTCGAAGAGCGCGTCCACGGACTCCTGGAGCATGCGCTTCTCGTTGTTGACGATAATCGCTGGGGCGTCGAGGTCGAGCAGGCGCTTGAGTCGGTTGTTGCGGTTGATGACGCGACGGTACAGGTCGTTGAGGTCGGACGCGGCAAAGCGGCCACCATCGAGCTGGACCATGGGTCGCAGGTCAGGGGGAATAACGGGGACGACGTCAAGAATCATGTTGGCGGGGTCGTTGTTGCCCTTGAGGAAGGCATCGACGATCTCGAGGCGCTTGATGGCCTTCTCGCGCTTTTGCTTCTGGGACTCATCGGAGGCGATGATGTCGCGCAGGCTCTTGGCCTCCGCCTCGAGGTCGATGCCGCGAAGAAGCTCGCGAATGGCCTCGGCACCCATGCCACCCTTGAAGTAGATGCCGTAATAGCGCTTCAGCTCGGAGAAGAGCCCTTCGTCGGAGATGAGCTCGTGTGCCTCGAGCTGCATGAACTTCTCGTAGGCCTCCGTACGGAGCTGCTTCTCCTCGTCGTACTCCTCCTCAAGGTCGGCAACGCCGGCACGAACCTCGTCATCGGAGAGTGGCTCGACCTCGCCGAACTCATCCCCGGTGGTCTGGCCCTGCTCTTTGAGGCGTGCGATCTGGTCGTCGCGCTCGGCATCGAGCTCCTCGATGTCGGCGGCGAGCTCCTCCTTGAGATCGTCGGCGTCGGCCTCGCGGGCCTCGGTGTCGATGGAGGTGATCACATAGCTCGCGAAGTAGAGCACCTTCTCGAGATCCTTTGACTTCATGTCGAGGAGACGGGCCAGAGGGAAGCTGGATGGGCTCTTGAAGTACCAGATATGGCTGACGGGCGCAGCGAGTTCGATGTGCCCCATACGCTCGCGACGCACCTTGGCGGTCGTGACCTCGACGCCACAGCGCTCGCAGACGATGCCCTTAAAGCGGATGCCCTTGTACTTGCCGCAGGCGCACTCCCAGTCCTTGACGGGACCGAAGATCTTCTCGCAGAAGAGACCGTCCTTCTCCGGCTTGAGGGTGCGATAGTTGATGGTCTCAGGCTTCTTCACCTCGCCGCAGGACCAGCTGCGGATCTCGTCCGCACTTGCGAGCGAAATCTTGATCGCGTCAAAATCAGTGGTATCGAAATCTGCCACAGTCGCTACTCCTTATCGCTAGAAGCACTGCCGATGAGCACGTCGTCGGCCGAGGGGACGCCGATGAGGTCGTTCTCCCCACCGAAGCCAGCAAAGACGTCAACCGGGTTTTCGGCCGCGACATCCTTCTCGCGCTGGGGCTGCTGGGCATGCTTGTGGTACGAAATCGGCTCGATGTCGAGCGCGAGGGAACGAATCTCCTTTACCAGCACCTTGAAAGACTCGGGGATGCCGGCGACAGGCACGTTCTCGCCCTTGACGATGGCCTCGTAGGTCTTGACACGGCCATTGGTATCGTCGGACTTGACCGTGAGAATCTCCTGGAGGACGTTGGAGGCACCGTAGGCATAGAGTGCCCAGACTTCCATCTCACCAAAGCGCTGTCCGCCGAACTGAGCCTTGCCACCGAGAGGCTGCTGGGTAACGAGGCTGTAGGGACCAGTCGAGCGGGCGTGGATCTTGTCATCGACCATATGGCCGAGCTTCAGGATGTAGCTCGTGCCTACCGTGATCTGGCTCTTGAACTCCTCACCGGTGCGGCCATCATAGAGCGTGGTCTTACCGCGCTCGTTGAGCTGAGGCACGAACTCCGCGTTCATGTGGTCACCGTAGTCAATCATGGCCTTGTTCATCAAGTTGATGTTGGTGCGGCGAATGACCTCGGCGACCTCGTCATCGGTCGCGCCGTCGAAGACTGGCGTGGCGACCTGAACGGGACCGGGAACGTATGCCTTTGAGTCGGCGGACTCGTCATCCCAGCCGTGGGCAGCACCCCAACCGAGGTGGCACTCGAGCAACTGGCCGACGTTCATACGAGACGGAACGCCCAGGGGGTCGAGAAGCACGTCTACCGGCGTGCCGTCGGCCATGTAGGGCATGTCCTCGATTGGCAGAACGTTGCAGACGACACCCTTGTTGCCGTGACGACCTGCGATCTTGTCACCCTGCTGAATCTTGCGACGCTGCGCGACGAAGACGCGGACGAGCTCGTTGACTCCAGGCGGGAGGTCGTCGCCAGCCTCGCGCGAGAAGCGCACGACGTCAACGACGCGACCATAGGCGCCATGGGGCATCTTAAGGGACGTATCACGCACGTCATGGGCCTTGGCACCGAAGATGGCACGGAGCAGGCGCTCCTCGGCCGTAAGGGCCGTCTCGCCCTTGGGCGTGACCTTGCCGACGAGGATATCCCCGGGGCCGACCTCGGCACCGATACGAATGACGCCGTCGTCATCGAGGTTGGTGAGCATGTCGGGCGAGAGGTTCGGAATCTCACGCGTGATCTCCTCGGGACCGAGCTTGGTGTCGCGCGCATCGATCTCGTGACGGGAGATGTTGATGGAGGTGAGCAGGTCATCCTGGACCACGCGATCGGAGACGATGATGCCGTCCTCGTAGTTGTAGCCCTCCCACGGCATGTAGGCCACGGTGAGGTTGGCACCGAGGGCAAGCTCCGAGTGATCGATGGAGGTGCCATCGGCAAGGGGCTGACCCTCGACGATCTTGTCACCCGCATGGACGATTGGGCGATGGTTGATGCACGTCGACTGGTTGGAGCGCTCGTACTTGGGAAGATCGTAGCGCTCGGCACCGTAGGCCTCGGAATAGACGGTCACGTGGCTGGCATCGACCTCCTCGACGACGCCGGCATGTGCGGCGCGGATGATCTCGCCGGAGTCGAGTGCCGCGCGACTCTCCATGCCAGTCCCGACGTAAGGAGCATGCGTCTGAATCAGAGGCACGGCCTGACGCTGCATGTTGGCACCCATGAGGGTACGCTTGGCATCGTCGTGCTCGAGGAACGGGATGAGGTTGGCGGCCACGGAGAGCATCTGGCGCGGCGAGACGTCCATGTAGTCGACATCCTCGACCAGCACCTGGGCAGGAGCGCCGAAGGTGCCGTCGAAGTCGCGCGTGCGGGCGATGACGCGATCCGGGTTGAAGATGTTGCCCTTGGAGTCGACCTCCACGAACTTGCCCGTCTCGGCATCGATCGGGGTGTTGGCGGGAGCGATGATGTGGTCCTCTTCCTCGTCCGCCGTCATCCAGTCGATATGGTCGGTCACAACGCCCTTGACGACCCTGCGATACGGTGCCTCGATGAAGCCGTAGTCGTTGACATGGGCATAGAGCGCAAGCGAGCCGATGAGGCCGATGTTCGGGCCTTCGGGGGTCTCGATCGGGCACATGCGGGAGTAGTGCGAGTTATGGACGTCGCGGACGGCCGTGGGCACGTTGGTACGACGGCTCGAGCCGGACTTATGGCCGGCGAGGCCGCCAGGGCCGAGGGCGGAGAGACGACGCTTGTGCGTGAGACCGGCAAGCGGGTTTGACTGGTCCATGAACTGCGAGAGCTGCGACGATCCAAAGAACTCCTTGATGGAGGCGACGATCGGTCGGATGTTGATCAGCGACTGCGGCGTGATGTCGTCGGCGTCCTGGGATGCCATGCGCTCGCGGACCACGCGCTCCATGCGGCTCATGCCGATGCGGAACTGGTTCTGGACGAGCTCGCCCACGGTACGGATGCGACGGTTGCCAAAGTGGTCGATGTCATCGAGGTGCTTGGTGTCGTCTCCCTCGTGGAGCGCCAGCAGGTAGCGCAGCGCGGTGACGATGTCCTCCTCGGTGATGACCTTCTTGCTGGCGTCGACGTCGATGTCGAGCTTCTTGTTGACCTTGTAGCGACCGACGCGGGCGAGGTCGTAGCGCTGCGCGTTGAAGTAGAGGCCATCGAGCAGCGAGCGGGCGGAATCCACGGTAGGGGGCTCACCGGGACGCTGACGACGATAGACCTCGAGCAGGGCGTCGTCACGCGTGGTCGCGACGTCGCGCTCGAGCGTGGAGCGGACCACATCGTAATCGCCGAGGAGGTTCAGGATCTCGTCGTCCGTCTCGGCGATGCCGAGGGCACGGAGAAACACCGTGGCGCTCTGGCGACGCTTGCGGTCGATGGAAACGACGAGGTGACCGCGCTTGTCCACCTCGAACTCGAGCCAGGCGCCGCGAGCAGGGATGAACTGCACGCGGTGAACGAGAATCCCGTTGTCCATCTCGGCCGAGAAGTACACGCCGGGCGAACGAACAAGCTGCGAGACGACGATGCGCTCGGTACCGTTGACGATGAAGGTGCCGCGATCGGTCATGAGCGGGAAGTCGCCCATGAAGACAAGCTGCTCCTTGATTTCGCCAGTCTCGTTGTTGATGAAGCGGACATCGACGAAGAGCGGCGCCTGGAACGAAATGTCCTTTGCGCGGCACTCGGCGATGCTGTGGGATGGGTCACCGAACTGATGGTCGCCAAAGACCACCTGCATCGTATGCGCATTGTTCTCGATGGGAGAGAACTCGGCAAACGATTCGGCAAGTCCTTCGGCCATGAAGCGCTCGAACGACTCCCGCTGCACGGAGATGAGGTTGGGCAGCTCCATACTCGCGGGAATCTTGCTGAAGCTCTTACGTCCGGTACCTTCTTGTGGCGTGGTGAGAGAGATCTTTGCGGTAGACACCAGGCTGTTCCTCCTTCAAAAGGGTGGAAGGCGGCAATTGTCGCAAATTAAGAATGTAGTCAAGCAGAAACCATTCGTCAAGAAAGTATCTTGACTTAGCGGGCATTTTCTATTAAATTGCTGTATCTTTTAGCCCTTACCTGCGCAAACACCCTTTTGCGGCCACCTCATAATGTGAAGCTTCTGTGACCATGGTCTCGCATGGCCTTTGTGCATATTTTACGCGACTATCCCACCCTATGCCTGAGCTGCAGCGCATTGAACAAATATCAAGCACATTGGCTGTCAATGCCATTAGGCGAAAAGAGGGGTCAGGCACTGGGCCTGACCCCTCGAGCTAGCGCTGGCTCTAACGACGTTCACCGAGAGAGCCGTTCGCTCCCAAGTAGAAGCTACTTGAGGGTGACGGTTGCGCCGGCCTCCTCGAGCTGCTTCTTGGCGGCCTCGGCGTCCTCCTTCTTGGCGCCCTCGAGAATGGCGTTCGGAGCCTTCTCGACGGCGTCCTTGGCCTCCTTCAGGCCAAGAGAGGTGAGTGCACGGACAACCTTGATGACAGCGATCTTGTTGTCGCCGAAGGACTCGAGGACGACGTCGAAGCTCGTCTTCTCCTCCTCCTCGGGGGCGGCGGCACCGGCTGCGGGGGCAGCGGCAACAGCGACGGGGGCGGCAGCGGAAACACCAAAGACATCCTCGAGCTCGTGAACAAGCTCGGAAAGCTCGAGCGCGGGCATCTCCTTGAGGGCCTCGACGATCTCTTCCTTGGTAACGGCCATGTCATTTCTCCTTCTGGTTGGGGCCGCGTAGCTGCGACCTCACGAATGTGTGATGGTACGGGTTCGCTTACGCGGCGTCCTTTTGGTCGGCGACCGCCTTGAGCGCGGTGACAAGCCCCCTGGCGGGGCCGGCACACACCTGGGCGATGCCGGAGAGCGGGCTGCCGAGAACGTACACGAGCTTGGCCATGAGCTCCTCGCGAGACGGAAGGTCCGCGTAGGCCATGGCATCCTCGGCGGAAAGGGTCTGACCATCGGCGATACCACCGATGAAGGCCATCTTCTTGAGCTTGACGGACTGATCCTTGATCACCTTGGCGGCACTGACGGGATCGTTCTCGTAGAAGACGTAGGCACACGTTCCTGCGAGCTTCTCGTCGATGCTGGGCATCCCGGCGTTCTCGAGTGCGATCTTGACGATGGTGTTCTTGTACACCTTCATCACGGCACCCGCCTCGCGAAGGGAGCGACGGACCTCCTGGGCCTCCTTCACGGAGAGGCCGCGGTAATCGACCACGAAGACTCCCTTGGAGGTCTCAAGCGACTTGCTGACCTTCTCGAGCATGTCGATCTTTGACTGAGCTGGCATTGAATACACCTCCTCGATAATGCGACTAGGCACGAGCCGCCGACGCGGGCGGGCCTTCGCATAAAGAAGACCCCGCTTGGCACAGCCAAAACGGGGTCTTCGAGGATGCGTATCTCCTGAGACCACCTCGGCAGGCGGGTATTCCCCATTGAGCCTTGCGGCGCCGGCTGTCTTTGGCAGCGGAACGTGCGATGTACACGTACATATGCGATTGTTGCACGGTCCAAGACACACGTCAAGCGACACATCGGACCGTCACGGACGCGAGACTACGCCTGAGCGGTGAAGTTGCGAGTGACGCTCGGGTCGATCTTGATGCCAGGACCCATCGTGCTGGAGACGACGATGGACTTGACGTACTTGCCCTTCGCCGTGGACGGCTTGACACGGAGAAGCTCGGTCAGAAGGGCACCGTAGTTCTCGACGAGCTTCTCGGGCGCGAAGGATGCCTTGCCCATGGGAACGTGGCAGATACCATAGCGATCGGCGCGGTACTCGACGCGACCGGCCTTGAGCTCGCTTACCATCTTCTCGACGTCCATGGTCACCGTACCGAGCTTGGGGTTCGGCATGAGACCGCGAGGGCCGAGGATGCGGCCGAGACGCCCGACCTTGCCCATCATGTTGGGCGTGGCGATGGCGGCATCGAAGTTGAGCTCGCCCTTCTGGATCAGCGCGACGAGATCGTCCGAGCCGACGATGTCGGCACCGGCGGCCTCGGCCTCACGGGCCTTCTCACCCTCGGCGAAGACGGCGACGCGCACGGTCTTGCCGGTACCGTTGGGCAGCGAAATGGAGCCACGGACGTTCTGATCGGCCTTGCGAGTGTCGACGCCGAGACGAATGGCGACCTCGATGGTCTCGTCAAACTTGGCAGAAGCGGTCTCCTTGGCGAGAGCCATGGCCTCCGCCGGGGCGTAGAGCTTGGTCTTGTCGATCTTTGCGGCTGCAGCGTTAAAACCTTTTCCGTGCTTAGGCATTTCTTACCTCCTGTGGTCCACGGGCGTTGCGCCCTCCCACATACGTGACGGCTTTCCGTCGGTTATCGAGAGGCGCCCCGAAAGGCGCGTAGTGCCAGTGATGCTAGTCGGCGACGGTGACACCCATGGAGCGTGCCGTGCCGGCGACGATGGCCTTGGCGGCATCGATGTCGTTGGCATTGAGGTCCGGCATCTTGATCTCGGCAATCTTGGTGAGCTGCTCCTGGGTGAGCTGGCCGACCTTGTCGCGCTGGGGTACGCCGGAGCCGCTCTTGATGCCAAGCTCCTTCTTGATGAGCTGGGCCGCGGGGGGCGTCTTGCAGATGAAGGTGAAGGAGCGATCCTCGTAGACCGTGATCTCGACCGGGATGATGTCACCCGACTTGTCAGCGGTCTCCTTGTTGAAGGCCTGGCAGAACTGCATGATGTTGACCTGGGCGGCACCAAGGGCGGGGCCGACGGGAGGAGCCGGGTTGGCGGCGCCAGCCGGAATCTGGAGCTTGATAAAGTGAGTGACCTTCTTCTTGGCCATGACATTGCCTCCTGAGTAAAGTTCGTGTAGTGCTATCGTCGCGCCAGTTCCCGAGAAGCCATCCTCACCGATACCGGGACCGTGCGGGATTTCCTGTTAGCTGATGGCCGACACCTGGTCGAGCGTGAGTTCGACGGGCGTCTCGCGACCGAAGATGGTAAGCATGACCTTGACCTTGCCAGAATCTGCGTTGACCTCGGCGACCTGGCCGTCGAAGTCCGCGAGGGGACCGGAGAGCACCTTGACGGACTGTCCGACCTCGAGACCCGTGGCCATGCGCTTTGCGGCAGGAGCACCCGTGGGCTTGCCTCCACCGCGTCGCATGATCTTGTCGAACTCATCGTGGCGCAGAGGCGTGGGCTTGCCGTCGATGCCGACGAAACCAGTGACGCCAGGCGTGTTGCGGACGACCGCCCACGTGTTGTCGTCGACCTCCATGCGCACGAGCACGTACCCCGGGAAGACCTTGGCTTCCTTGGTCTCGCTCTTGCCGCCCTCCTTGACCTCGATGACTTCCTCGGTCGGGATCTTGATGTCCACGACCTGATTCTCGAGACCATAGGTCTCGATGCGGTGCTCGAGGTCGGTCTTGACCTTGTTCTCGTAGCCAGAATAGGTATGGATGACATACCAACGCTTAGACATGGTCTACCCCCTCAGGCCCGTGTAGCCGATGAGGGCAGCCACGATACCGTTGTCGACGAGCCAGATAACCGCACCGAAGATGACGAGGGTCACGATGACCGCAACGGAGTAGTTCTTGAGCTCTTCCTTTGACGGCCAGATGACGCGACGAATCTCAGAACGGACATCCGAGAGATAGGCTGCGACGCGACCCTTGCTCTTTGTCTTGACTGGCTTGCTCGCCGGTGCCTTGGCGGCACTGGCTGGCTTGTCCGTCTTATGCTTGTCCTCGGAGTCAGGTTCTGGCGTCGAGGTTGCCTGAGCGGCAGCGACACGAGAGCGCTCCTCTGCTCGAGACTGACGGGCACTCCTCTTCTGACGGTCCTTGTTCGCCATCCCTCTACTCCTCAGATAGTCCCTTACATAGAAACCGGCTAACCTCGCGGAGAGGAAAGCCGGTGGTGAAATCTGGCAGGCCAGGAAGGACTCGAACCCTCAACAAACGGTTTTGGAGACCGCCGCTCTACCATTGGAGCTACTGGCCTGTGATGGCCCACCTTATCTAGCGGGTCTCACGATGAAGCGTGTGTGTATGGCACCACGGGCAGTACTTCTTCAACTCCATGCGATCGGGGTTGTTTGACTTGTTCTTGGTCGTGGTGTAATTTCGGCGCTTGCACTCGGTGCATGCAAGTGTAACAAGTGTACGCATGAATCCTCCTGAGAAACACCCTGTCAGTTCGAGGCCTTCCCGAACATGACGCGATGGAATACGCTACCATCAACCGCCCAGACTTGTCAACTTGGTGAATGCCTCGGAGACGTTCACACATAAATCTCAAACAGCCTGAGACACAAAGGACCCGATGCTCTTTGGAGCATCGGGTCCTCCCAAATAGCTAACGGAAGCTATTCGATGATCGTTGAGACACGACCGTCGCCGACGGTGTGCCCACCCTCGCGGATTGCGAACTTGAGACCCTGCTCCATGGCGATGGGGTGAATGAGCTCGCAGTTGACGGTGATGTGGTCGCCAGGCATAGCCATTTCCACCTTGTTGCCATCGCTGTCGGTGAGCTCGGTGATGTCACCGGTGATGTCAGTGGTACGGAAATAGAACTGGGGACGATAGCCAGAGAAGAACGGGGTGTGACGGCCGCCTTCCTCCTTGGTCAGGACGTAGATCTCACCCGTGAAGTGCTTGTGCGGGGTGACGGAGCCCGGCTTGCAGATGACCTGGCCACGCTCGATGTCCTCGCGCCTGATGCCACGGAGGAGGATGCCGACGTTGTCGCCAGCCTCGCAGAAGTCCATGGTCTTACGGAACATCTCGATGCCGGTGGCGGTGGACTTCAAGGTGTCCTTGATGCCGACGATCTCGACGGGAGCGTTGAGCTTGAGCTCGCCGCGCTCGACACGACCGGTGGCAACGGTGCCACGGCCAGAGATGGTCATGACGTCCTCGATGGCCATCAGGAACGGCTTCTCGTTGTCACGCGGCGGCGTCGGGATGTACGAATCGACGGTGTGCATGAGCTCGATGATGGCATCCACCCACTTCTGCTCGCCGTTGAGGGCGCCAAGCGCAGAGCCGCGGATGATGGGAAGGTCGTCGCCGGGGAAGTCGTACTCGGAGAGAAGCTCACGGGTCTCCATCTCGACGAGGTCAATGAGCTCCTCGTCGTCGACCATGTCGCACTTGTTCAGGAAGACGACGATGTAGGGTACGCCGACCTGACGAGCGAGAAGGATGTGCTCACGAGTCTGAGCCATGGGGCCATCGGTAGCCGCGATGACGAGAATGGCACCGTCCATCTGGGCTGCGCCCGAGATCATGTTCTTGATGTAGTCGGCATGGCCAGGGCAGTCGACGTGGGCGTAGTGGCGCTCCCAGGTCTCGTACTCGATGTGGGCGACGTTGATGGTGATGCCGCGCTGACGCTCCTCGGGAGCCTTGTCGATGTTCTCGAAGGCGGTGTAGTTGGCCTTGCAGCCCTCCTGGCTGGAGAGAACCTTGGTGATGGCCGCGGTCAGGGTGGTCTTGCCGTGGTCGACGTGACCGATGGTACCAATGTTTACGTGCGGCTTAGAACGATCGAACTTCTCCTTGGCCATTGCCATCCTCCTTCTGGAACCAGCTTCTTGGGGCCATTCCATGATACAAGACTACGCTTAATATGTTCAGCGGCGCCGAAGCGCCGCTTGGAACTCTGGTACCGGTGACTGGATTCGAACCAGTGACATCGCGGGTATGAGCCGCGTGCTCTAACCAGCTGAGCTACACCGGCAAGGTGCCGTGCGCCTGAAAAAGATGGAGCCCGCGACCGGATTCGAACCGGTGACCTCTTCGTTACCAACGAAGTGCTCTACCGACTGAGCTACACGGGCGTGGTGGGGATGCTTGGACTCGAACCAAGGAACCCAGAGGGAGCGGATTTACAGTCCGCCGCAGTTGCCGCTGTGCCACATCCCCATCTTCCGTTTTCAAGCACTTGGTGAGAGAGCGCCTCGTCAAGCGTTGGAAATATTACGACGGGAACAGGGTCTTGTCAACGTAATACTCCCGCCCGGGCGTAGCTGCCCCACGATTTCCGCACATTACCAGCACGAACACGCTAGGAATGGCCGCCTCCCACCGATTGCCCCCACGCTGTCTCGACGATTGAATTCCCGACTCGCCCGAAGGCCCGGGCAAGCGCTGCGCTGGGCTGCCAAAAAGGACCACGCGGGCCACGGACTGACCATGTCCGTGACCCGCGCAAACGTTACTGGAGCCGGTAGAGGGAGTCGAACCCACAACCCACGGTTTACAAAACCGTTGCTCTGCCATTGAGCCATACCGGCGACTTGCGACATTCTACCTGCTTGCGCGCATTTGTGCGAGAGTCTACTTTCTGATGAGCCCCCAAAGCCTCGCGCGGCTCTCGGGAGAGAGGCGGTCCTCGAGGGTGAGATGCGCGTGGTTTCGCTCGGCATTGGCCGTCTCGGCGTCGGCAGCGAGTGACCTGACGTCTTCGATGAGGACCGAGCTCGAAAGCCTGGTCACGGGAATGCCGCCCACGGTTGCGCGAATCGTGTTGTCCGAGGTGATGACGGTGACGTCACGCATCTCGCGGCGCGCCTCGGTGACAAGACGCTCGATCACGGTGTCAGCCGTCTCGCCCGTTGCCGAGAAGAGCAGGCGCACGCCCGCACGAGAGGTGACGGGCCGGTCGAGAGAGACGTTTCCTGCCGCATCGAACACGATCACTGGCTCGTAGCTCCCCTGGGAATAGGCCGCCACGTCAGCCACGAGCTGCTCGCGAGCGCGTCCGAAGGGGTCGTTGTCATCAAAGCCCACGCCTGTCTCCTCCATGAGACCGGTGTAGCGCGAGGTCTTGTAGATCACGTTATAGCCATCGACCACAAGAAGCGGGAGGCGTCTACTAGGCATCTTCGCTCCCCTGGCACTCGCGGCGGAGCCACTCGTAGCAGAGCACGGTCGCCGCCTGGGCAACGTTGAGCGATTCCACCCGACCGCGCTGGGGAAGTCTGCATGAGAAGTCACATCGCTCGAGTACGAGACGAGAGATACCCGAACCTTCGGATCCCATCACGAGAGCAAGCCTTCCTCCCATGGGCGCATGCCAGACGTCCTCCTCGGCGTGCTCCGTGGCAGCGCAGACCCAGAAGCCCGCAGCTTTGAGGTCGTCGATGGCACGAGAGAGATTGGGGACCTGGGCGATGGGAATGTGAAGCACGGCACCAGCAGAGGTTTTGTAGGCACCCACGCCTACGGTTGCCGCGCGCGCGTTGGCGATGACCACGCCTGCCGCACCCACGACCTCGGCCGTGCGGACGATGGCACCGAAGTTCCCCTCGTCGGTCACGTGGTCAAGGACCACCACGAGCGCATCGCCCGTGCCCGCAGCCGCAACGACGTCGGGGAGACCCGCATATGCGAAGGGTCGCACACGAACGACGACACCCTGGTGGGCACCATGGCTCGACATCGCATCGAGCCGTGCCTTGGGTACCCGTTCGCATTCCACGCCACGACCCTCGAGACGCTTCACGAGCTTGTCGAGGATGGGATCCTCATCGCCAGAGGCCTTTGCCACGAATGCCCGTCTCAGCGGAATGCCCGCATCGAGAGCCTCGACCACAGCGCGCCGACCCTCGATGAGGTCTCCTGCCGGCCTGACCTCACGACCCTGCCCGCGTGCATCCTGACCGCGCTGGGCGTGCGGCCGGTCGGAGCCTCCACGCCGGTTGCAGGCACGCTCCGATGACTGGTCCCTCGCCATACGCGGCACCTACACCCTACGAAGTCGTGCGCCGTTGGCGGTGTCCTCGAGCGTGAGACCGAGACCTGCGATGGCATCGCGGATGCCATCCGCCATGCTCCAGTCCTTTGCCTTTCGGGCTGCCTGTCGCGCATCGAGAAGCGCTGCGGAGGCATCCTGGATGGAGCGTCCGTCATAGCCTGCATATGTGGCCGCAAGGCCCACGAGCTCGTACGGAAGGTCATCCGGATCGGCATCCGGGACACTGATCCCAAGCACGCCCACGAGTTCGACAAGCGTGTCGGCCGCACGCAGGCAGGGAGCCGTCGATGGCTGGGTGGCGTCAGCGAGGTAGGTGTTTGCGGCGGTCACGAGACCAAAGATCGCGGCGAGACCACCCGCGGTATTGAAGTCGTCGTCCATCTGGCGCACGAACTCCTCGCGCGTCTCGTCGACGGCGGCACCGAGCTGGCGATCGAGATCGGTGAGGGCGCCGTTCTGCTCGGCGTTCTGGGCCATCCAGCGAAGGTTCTTCACGCAGGTGAGCAGACGCTCGAGAGTGCCCACGGTGCCATCGAGACGGTTGAACGAGAAGTCGAGCGGCGCACGATAGTGGGTCTGGAGCATGAGCAGACGCACGGCATCAGCCGGATACCTGTCGAGAACCTCTTTGAGGGTGTAGAAGTTGCCGAGGCTCTTGGACATCTTCTCCCCGTCGACGCGTAGCATGCCCGTATGCATCCAGGTGTTGGCAAGGGGTCTGTCCCAGGCGCACATGGCCTGGGCGGTCTCGTTCTCGTGGTGCGGGAAGATGAGGTCGGCACCGCCGCCGTGGATGTCGATCGGCGTGCCGAGGTAGCGGTGGATCATCGCGCAGCACTCGGTGTGCCAGCCAGGCCTGCCGGGTCCCCACGGGGAGTCCCAGCTGGGCTCGCCGGGCTTAGCGGCCTTCCAGAGCGCGAAGTCAAAGGGATCGTGCTTCTCGTCGTTGACCTCCACGCGTTCGCCAGCGCGCAGCTGGTCGAGGTCGCGGCCAGAGAGGACGCCGTAGGCATGGTCGGAGCGCACCGAGAAGTACACGTCGCCAGAGGGCACGACGTAGGCGTTGCCCTTCTCGATGAGAATACCGATCATCTCCTGCATCGCAGCGATCTCCTGCGTGGCACGAGGACGGATGTCGGGGTCGAGTATCCCGAAGCGGTGCATCTGCTCGATGAAGGCAGCCGAGAACTCGTCGGCCACGTCTGCCGCCGTACGACCCTGCTCGATTGCGCGGTTGATGATCTTGTCATCCACGTCGGTGAGGTTCTGGGCAAAGATGACCTGGTATCCCTTGTACATGAGATAACGCCGAATCACGTCGAAGGAGAGGAACGTGCGTCCGTTGCCGATGTGGATCTGATCGTATACCGTGGGGCCACAGACGTACATGCGGACCTTGTCGGGCTCGATGGTCCTAAACTCTTCCTTGCGATGGGTTTGGGTGTTGTAGACCTGCATTGGCTCGTCACTCCTCCGGCTGCTTGCGTGAGTACAGGCATTGTAGCAGCTACGTTCCCACGTGGCGCAATGACACGCATAGGGTGGCGAAACCGTGGACGGACGCCCCCTAGAGTGTGACGGCACTTGTGAGCATCGCAGACGAGGTCTTGTCAACCGAGCAGTTCTCTGCAGCGGCTGAACAGGCCTCCCGAATGAGACCCGAGCTAGGCTCCACCTGGAAGGAAGAGGTTACGGTACCGGCGTAGCGGCCCATGCCCGTCACGGTTACGGTAGCCATACCGACATTTACGCTGCTCTCGTAGGACACGGTGAAGTCGGTACCCTCCACGAGCGAGGCGGACCCAAGCGTCACGCTGACCGCAGCTCCCGCAGCATCTTTGGGACCAGTCCCGGAGGAGGACACGGAGACCGTCGCACCAGCGATGGAAACGGGATCGGGGCTCAAGACGCCGGACGAGACGTACCAGTACGAGCTGGCGTTGGACACGCGCACGGTAACGCACTCGTCGAGCGCGCTGGTGGCACCCGTAAGCGAGTCGTGCGCGTAGAACGTACCGTCCTTGCATCCCAGCAACAGGACCGCATGCGGGCTTGAGCAGTCGCCCGCATAGAGCACGATTCCTGCAGGGCTCTCCTCGAGAATCCCCATGAGCTGCGCGGTCTTCTCCTCGTCGGTGCCACTGATGCTTCCGTGCCCCACGACATAGGAGGCGGATGGCGTGGCGATGGAGAAGCTCCAGGGCAGGCCGCCCGACGAGGGAATGCTTGAGGTGGTGATGGACGTCCAATCGGCATCGCCGTTCAGAAGCGCGGCACGGCGGAGCATGTTGGTGGCGGCGTAAATGGTGCACCTGCCCGTACTGCCAGGCTCGTTCTGGAAGACGTCGTCGGCAAGCGTCTCCTGCATTGTGGCAGCCCTTGCCGTAGTTGCAGGCATAACGCCATATGCGATGGCACAGAGGATGAGAAGTGCGAGTGCGAGCTCGGAGAACTTTTTCGCACGTCTTCCCCAGGCATGCATGCGCATGCCGACACGCGGGGTGTTCACGTTGCTGTCCTTCCCGGCCGCGCACAGGGGCACCGCCGGTCGGCGGTGCCCGCTTGGCTCGGATAAGGAGTGCGATGGTGCTTCGTGAGTGGTGCGAGTAAAGCGTTGGATCGTGTGCTATGCGCGGCCTTTCGGAGACACGGACCAGTGGTCGCGTGCATTGCCGAAGATGGTACGCCAGCTTTTCATTCTTCGAAAAACACCCGCAAAGTCTTCGTGAGTCGCTCACGGTACCATCAGAGAATCAACGCATGCCCAAAGGTGCCAAAGCATGGAAACCTCGTATATCGGCAGACGTCATGTCACGGGAGGGGTCCGCTACTCCTGCTCGAGCAGACAGACCGCCCAAGCACAGATACCCTCCTCGCGGCCCACGAAGCCCAGTCCCTCGGTCGTGGTGGCCTTCACGCCCACACACTCCACGCCCACACCCATGGCCTCAGCCATGCGCATGCGCATGCTCTCGCGGTACGGGGAGAGCCTGGGCGACTGGGCGCCCACGGTACAGTCGCAATCCAAGATTCGATAGCCCTGCTCGCGAGCCAGCGCCGCAACGCGGGAAAGCAGCACCATCGAGTCGGCATCCTTGTAGGCCGGGTCGTTGTCCGGAAAGAGCTGACCGATGTCACCCCCACGCATGGCACCGAGCATCGCGTCCATAAGCGCATGCGCAAGCACATCGGCATCGGAGTGGCCGAGCAGGCCACGCTCGCTCGGGACCTCGACACCCCCAAGGACGAGCCGCCGCCCCTCGACAAACGCATGAACGTCATAGCCGTGCCCGATTCGAAGCGTCATCTGAGGCCTCCCCACGAGCCGCCGATGAAACGCCGCTCGAGCGAGGCCTCCGCCACGGCAAGATCTCCGGGAACGGTAACCTTGATGTTGTCACGCGAAGTCTCGACCACACGAACACATCCGCCGCAATGCTCCACGAGTGACGAGTCATCGGTTCCCCGATAGCCCTCCACCGCCGCGACGCGATATGCGGAGGCGATCGCACGGGTACGAAAGACCTGTGGCGTCTGGGCGGCCCAGTACAGGGAGCGATCGGGAGTTGCCACGACCGTATCGCCTTCGACGAGCTTCAGCGTGTCAATGGAGCGAGCGGCGCAGACGGCTCCCGCGATTGAGGCGTCCTCGCGTACGGTGGCGCACGCACGCTCGATGTCATCCACGTCGATGAGCGGCCTGGCAGCGTCATGCACGGCCACAAGGTCGAATCCTCCCGGCATCGCCGCAAGCCCGCTCATGACCGAATCCTGGCGGGTATCCCCTGCACGCGCAATGGTTGCGGGACACCTGAGCGATAGGGGCGAAAGGATGTCGGTCGCGACCTCGTCCGTTCGCTCGGAAGCGCAGACCACCACGATGCGCGCAACGGATGGCGCACGATCGAAGGCGAGGATGGCCCATGACATGAGGGGCAACCCGCAGAGGTCCACGAACTGCTTCCCACGAGAGTCACCGAAGCGCTCCCCCGACCCGCCCGCCACGATGATGGCGACCACATCGGGACGCGGGGTCTCTTCTCCCACGCGCATGGCCTCAGCACATGCGAGGGGGCTGGGCTCACCCATTACTTTGCCTGGCCCCTCATGCGATGGAGGCTGTTGGCGAGGACGCTCGGATTGTTGAGGCCCATCTCACCCAGGCTCTCGGGATCGTCCTCGGCTGCGTGCAGGACCTCCTGCAGCGAACCATACTCGCTGACGAGCTGATCGGCCATTCCGCCGTTGACGACGGAGATGCGCGAGAGCGTGCGCAGGCCCAGGGACGTGATGATGGCATCCTCGTCGCGACCATCATCGTAGCCAAGCACCTTGGCCACGTATTTGGCCGACCTCAGCTGCGAGTTGGCCGTGTCATGGAAGATGTTGCGAATCTCGCGGGCCTTGGATTCTGACGAGTCGTTGGCGTAGTCGCGAATCATGAGCGTGTAGGCCTCGTCCATGCCTCCCACGAACTCCTCGCGCTGCATCTGCGTGGTGCGTCCCTCTCGCCCGAGCTGCACGATGCACTGGTCCAATTCCTCGCCCGCGGTGATGAGCGTCTCGAAGAGGTAGAAGACCTCGGTGATGTCGTGCATGGTGACGAAGTCATCCAGCTCGAGGCTCGAAAGGCGCAACAGCGCGCTGTCAAGAGTGGCACGCGTGCTCTGCATGGCAACCGTAAGCTGGTTGACCACTGCCATGAGCTGCGAGACAGGCTTGAGCTGAAAGCCACGGCCGTCAACGTAGATGTTGACCACGGCGCGACGCTCGGACACCGAGATGACCGTCGCCTTGGTAAGCAGGCTCATGCGAGCCGCGGTGCGGTGACGTGTGCCCGTCTCGGAGGTAGGCAGCGACGGATCGGGATTGAGGTGGTAGTTGGCTCGCAAGATCTGCATGAGATCCTTGTCGATGACCACGGCACCGTCCATCTTGCAAAGCTCGAAGAGACGGTTGGCCGTGAACGAGACCTCGAGCTTGAAGCCATCGTCGCCCGCAGCGAGCACGTTCTCGGTATCTCCGATGCAGATGAGTGCGCCAAGATGACCGGCGATGATCATGTCGAGGGCAACTCGCAGCGCAGTGCCAGGCGCGGTCTGGCTGACTGCCGAGACGAGCCGTTCCTCCCTGTCGGAGGACATCTGGTCGATGGTGCTGGGGTCCATGGGAGGCACCTCCAAATATACGGTCGGCTCGCACGTAGCGAGCCGACCAACCTGTCATTAGAAAGAATACGTCGCGGCGCACCTCGTCTTGCCAACTATTCCTCGAACGAAGCAAGTCCACCAGTCTCGGGTGTCGAGATGGCGGGCGTCCAGTGCTCCTTTGCCGTCGGCGCATCCATGTGATCGCGCTTTCTCGGCGCAGGAATCTCCCCCTGCGTCTTGGTGAAGACGATCTTGCCGTCCCTCACATCCACCTCGACGATATCTCCCGCCTTCCAATCACCCGCGAGAAGCTCTTCGGAGAGGGGATCTTCGATGAGCGTCTGGATCGCTCGGCGCAGCGGACGCGCGCCATAGATCGGGTCGGCGCCCTCCTTGGCCACAAGGCTGCGTGCGGCATCGGTGAGGTCGATGGACATACCGTTGGCGATGAGACGATCACGAAGGTCGGAGACCATGAGGTCAACGATTCCGTGGAGCTGCTCAGGCGTAAGGCTCTTGAAGACGACGACCTCGTCCACACGATTGAGGAACTCGGGACGGAAGACCTTCTTGAGCTCGGCGTTGACACGACTCGTGATCTCCTTGTCGGAGAGACCGGCAGAACCCTGGGACGAGAAGCCCATCGTGGACGTCTGGGAGATCTCGCGCGCACCGATGTTGGACGTCATGATGATGATCGTGTTAGAGAAGTCCACATGGCGTCCCTGGCCATCGGTGAGATGACCCTCCTCGAGAATCTGCAGGAGGATGTTGAAGACGTCCGGGTGTGCCTTCTCGATCTCGTCGAAGAGGACGACGGAGTACGGGCGCCTTCTGACGGCCTTGGTGAGCTCTCCCCCCTCGTCATAGCCCACGTATCCCGGAGGAGCGCCGACGAGCTTGGAGACGGTGTGCTTCTCCATGAACTCCGACATGTCGAAGCTGATGAGCGCCTCCTCGCTGCCGAAGAGGAACTCGGCAAGCGACTTGGCCAGTTCGGTCTTGCCCACACCGGAAGGGCCTAGGAAGATGAACGACCCACCTGGGCGACGAGGGTCCTTGAGGGGCGAACGAGAACGGCGGATGGCCTTGGCGACCTTGGTGACAGCCTCGTCCTGTCCGACGACGCGCTCGTGGAGCGCATCCTCGCAGCGCAGCAGCTTGGATGCCTCCGCCTCGGTAAGGTTGGAGACGGGCACGTTCGTGATGGCAGAGACTACGTCGGCGATGTCCTGCTCGTTGACGACGACGATGTCCTTGTCGAGCTTGGCGCGCCAGGCCTCCTCGAGCTGGTCTCGCTTGGAGGTGAGTTCCTTCTCCCTGTCACGGAGATGCGCCGCCTGCTCGTACTCCTGTGCCGAGGCGGCGATGGCCTTCTCGTCCTTCACGTGGGCGAGTTCGGCGTCCACCTGGGCGATCTCGGGTGGAAGGTTCGAGCGGTGGACGCGCGTGCGGGCACCCGCCTCATCGATGACGTCGATGGCCTTGTCGGGCAGGAAGCGATCCTGCACATAGCGGTTGGAAAGCGTGACGGCGGCCTCGATGGCCTTGTCGGTGTACTTGACGTGGTGATGCTTCTCGTAGCGGTCCTGCAGACCGCGAATGATCCTGATGGTGTCCTCGGGCGATGGCTCACCAATGCTCACCGGCTGGAAGCGCCGCTCGAAGGCGGAGTCCTTCTCGATGTGCTTGCGGTACTCATCGGCCGTGGTGGCACCAATGACCTGAATCTCGCCACGCGAGAGGGGCGGCTTGAGGATGGATGCCGCATCGATGGAGGCCCTCGGCCGACCCTGCACCGATGACGGTATGGATTTCGTCGATGAAGAGGATGTCCTCGTCGGACTGCTCGAGCTCCTTGACGACCTTCTTTCATGCGGTCCTCGAACTCGCCTCGATACTTGGAACCAGCCACGAGGCTCGCGAGGTCAAGCGTCCAGACCTGCTTTCCGCGCAGGATATCGGGAACGTTACCCGACGAGATGAGCTGGGCGAGTCCCTCGACGATAGCCGTCTTGCCGACACCAGGGTCGCCGAGGATGAGCGGGTTGTTCTTCTGACGGCGCGCGAGAACCTGCATGACGCGCTCGATCTCTTGGTCACGACCGATGACGGGGTCGAGCTTGCCATCGGCGGCGAGCTTGGTGAGGTTGCGTCCGTACTGTTCGAGCATGGAGCCCTCGTCGCCTTGCTGGCCTTGGGACATACCAGGCACGAAGCTCGGGTCCATGCGCACGTCGGCCACCGCCGGTCCGTTTGCCTGACCACTCTTTGCAATGAGCTCGTCGACTGCGTTGCGCACCGCGTCACCTGAGACGCCCATGGTTCGCAGGGCGTCCATGGCGCGACCGTTGCCCTCGGAGACGATACCCAGGAGCAGGTGCTCGGTGGCGATATAGGTCTGTCCATGGGTCATGGTCTCGCGGTATGCGTCCTCGAGCCCGCGTTTTGCACGGGGTGGTGAAGGGAATGTGCCCGCCGGGAACAGGCTCGGTCTCTGCAGTGCACAGTTCCTTCACCGTGGCAAGCGACTCATCGTACGTAACATCGAGCTTGGATAGGGCCTGGGCGGCGATGCCGTCCCCCTCCTTGATGAGGGCGAGGAGGAGATGCTCCGTACCCACGTACATCTGCCCGAGGTTACGTGCCTCGTCCTGGGCGAGGCTCATGACCTTCCGGGGCCTTGTCTGTGAACCTTCTCGAACATATGCTGGCGCGTCCTTCCGATTGCGATTTATTATTCGAACTGTGTTTACCCACGAGAAGGCTGGATACCAAACAGATAGCCGCAATTCGTCATCCCCTGCCGCTGCTCGGCAGGGTCCCCACCGCCGAGGGCTACCGGCCGTGGTGCTGCCGCCAAAGGTGTCACGGTCGGGAGCTATGGCCTTCATGGCTTCGATCACGCTTTCGAAGAGACCGGTAAGTTCCATGCCATTGAGCTCGGCGCCCTTGCGAATGACCTCGCGATCGCAACCT
>Ga0268359_12885_pt1 | contig 26059 bp, 27 predicted proteins | sample BioMet11_FD_194416 | JGI IMG/M metagenome (GOLD analysis project Ga0268359, IMG submission 194416) | Sewage microbial communities from Oakland, California, United States - Biofuel 11 (PacBio Assembly) | ecosystem: Engineered > Wastewater > Sewage > Unclassified | place: USA: California | collected...
GATTTATAAAGATATCCCTTTTTATCGATGGAGTGTTTCGCACGCGGATGGAGCTGATAACCTTTGCCGGTCATCAGAGTTACGGTTTTCCTGACTTTTATCGTTCCGCCTGCCGCAGCATGAACATCTGCTTCCTGAAAGAGACCGCCCATAGAACAATGACGGCAAGGGACAGCATTACAGCAATTATCTTTTTCATATTCTGACCTCTCATTCAGTAATAGTTACCCGAACTATTTCATTTTTTAGACAATTGTTATATAATTATTTTAAATACTTAAAGTATAGCACGAAGAAGGTTGTAAGTGAGAGGATTATTTGATAAATCGATATTAAAGGCGGGCTCCAGCGATGGTGAAGGCTGCGGAGCGCTGCTGATTATATTATCGTTATCGGCATTATCTATGCCGTAGTAACAGCTGTTGGACATTTGTTCACGATGTTTTTCGCCTCGGCGCCTCCCTGGGTGCTCGTTTTTCTGATAGTTTCATTTATTTTCCTGATCTATGCACTGTGGGCATTCGTGAAGACTCCTAAATATAAAGGGGGTAAAAGAACGTGATTTGTAAGAACTGCGGCACGGAAAATGGCAAAGGCGTGATCAACTGCGTCTGGTGCGGATCGAATCTCAGGAAACAGGTGATGCGCGAACATGAACAGGAACAGCGTATGCGCGATGCACTGGCGGTGAAGCAGAAAGAAGCCGACGAGGCTGACCGGCAGGCGTCTGCCGCGCACAGAAAGGCCGGGAAAGTACTTATTGCGGCAGTGTGTGTTTTCGCTGCGGCTTTAGCTTTGTTTTTCTATTACGCGTACACTGTCCCGCAGACGGCGGATATTTCCCGCTGTTATACTATCGAGACGCAAGACGGATATATGGACGGCACGTATTCCCTTAACGTTGTCCGCAACGAAAAAGATCCTGTTTATTCAGTACCATACAACAGAGCCATAACCCCGGTCAACGACCTTCTGGACAACATTGGGTATTCATATAAGATCAGGTCCCGTGAGACCGGGAAAATCATACCGAATGATGAATATTTTTACAACGGCGAAAAAATAACCGTTTATATTAAATATGACAAAAAATTGTTCCGGGATAGAAATGTTACATTGAAAGGAACAAAGAAACATTACACGGTGCGGCCGTAAGACGGCGAATGACCGAAGACGGCGAGTGACCGGAAAGGACGGAGAACAGTAAAAATGGTATCGACAAAAGATAATTTTGCTTTTTTGAAAAAAAGTCATGCTGAGATATATGAAGTAATACATTCGGCGGAGTCGAATGTATATATCGACTATAACGCCTGCGCCAACAAAGTCAGGCGGGCTGCGGAATTATTCTGCAGCGAGATGGAGAGTCAGTATGACATCAAGCTGGGTAAGGATCTGCAGGAAAGACTGGGCAGAATAAATAAATACTCCCGCTATTACTTCAGGCAGGACCAGGTGAAATTTCTGATGGATGCTCCGGACGGCAGCACCCAGGAGGTCACTTCGGATAACATTATACGGGTGTTCGGCAATTCCGGTTCGCATGCACCGAATAAAGAAGCCACGAATGCGGCGGCCCTGGATTCAAACAATGCCATCGAAGCCATGAAAGCGTTCCATCTTATTGCCGGGCGGGCTTTTACCAGAGAAAAGTCGATGCGGTACGATGTCGATGCGATCCCGGTCGGCAAGTACGAAGTAATGTATGATGTCAACGATCCGAGAGTCCTGGCCGAAGACACACCGAACGGCTGCGTCAGGGAAGTAATGTGCTGCAGTTTTATGGACGGCTCACATGAGACAGATAAATACGCTCTGATCAGGATATATGAATCCGGAGAAGCGGACAGCGTTTATTTACGCCGCAGCATCGAGGCATATCATAATGCGGCGCATGAATCGCCTTCAGCGCCGGCGGGGATCGCCGTACCTGATGTACTGGCGAAGTACGAAGACCGCGCAAGCGATTATTACATCATCGCCTATCTGTTTAATCAGCCGCCGACGCCGTTGTCGAACACGGTCCTGCGCGAAATGTCAAAGGAAAATAAAATCGCGATGTGCGTCATGATCGCCGAGGCCGTGGCGTATCTGCACAATCTGGAAAACGCGGTGTACTTGAGGATGTTCTCCAATCATGATGTCTTTGTGGTGAAAATCAAAGACCGCTATGTTCCGATGATCACGAGATTCAACTATGCGAAGATAGAAGGATATAAGGGAACGGTGGTTTCGTATCTGATGGACGCGGCGCAGGAACGTGAAAATCTGGCGGAAGCCAAATATGTGCCGGATGAACTCAGTGAGAATGGCAATGATGGCAATATGGATGATGTGGACTGGGAAAAAGTCGATATTTTTTCGCTGGGCGTTCTGTTCGCGGATATTATATGCGGCACGATCGGGAAGCAGACATTCGAGATAACAGATGTAGAGAGAGCGGGATATCCGGACGCGCTCGTCGATCTGATAGATAAAATGACATCCGGATTGCCGCTTTTCAGACCATCTGCCGATGAAGCCGCGGCACTGCTGAAATCGATGCGGTAAAGGAGGCCGACAGTATGGAAGTTTCATATAGCAGCAGCCATACATATGTCCTGCTGGAAGACGAAATGATCGAGACTAACGGAGGCTTTGTATGCAGGGCTTTTGATGAAGATCTCGGGAGATATCTGTGTGTAAAAGCCGTCGATACCGATGACCCGAAATGCGCTATGGAGGAAGTCAAAACTCTCTCGCGTTTTTCATCCGAGCTGACATCCCTGCCGCAGATATTCGACACGCATTACGATAAAAAGCAGAAAAGACTGTATATCTTCATGCAGTGGATCTCCGGCGACACGCTGACAAAGCACATGTCCGACAGTGACAGGGATTTTATCGGATACATGATACAGCTCTGCGGGATACTGGCGCAGATGGCGAAAAAGAAATATTACCACAAAGACATAAAACCGGATAATATCATCATCAAAAAACAGAAACTCTTTCTAATAGATTTCAACATTACCGGTTCACTATCGAACATGATAGAAGGCACACCGGGCTACCGTTCGCCGGAAGCAGACGGACAGTGCCGGTATATGATGAGGGATAAGGCGGACATGTTCGCGATCGGCGTGATGCTGTATGAGCATTATGCGGGCAAACGTCCCGCGCAGGGCAAAGACTACGCGCGTTCGTCGAGAAGGATCACGGTCTGGGATTATTTCATCGACCCGTGTAAGGAGGATACGAAGTCAGGCCGCCGCATGAACAGCATTATCAGGAAGTGCATGGCTTTCAGGCCGGAGGAAAGATACAGGAATTATCAGGAACTGATAAATGAGCTTAAAGGAGCATTGTGATGAACATAGAAGATGTTTTTAAAAAACGGATCGCGGAAGCAGCAGGCCTTGACAGTCTGGAAGATCTGCCGTCCGGACTGGTAATGAACGACGATGCGCAGGGCGAAGGAGAAGGCAGTAATGAGTGATGTTCTGTATCTGGAAAATAATATTGAAGCGTACGATGATATAGCAGCGATCAGGATACATAAGAATGCATATGAAGTGATCAGGAAGATCCCGTATAAAGACAGGCTGCTCCGCGAACTGACTTATCCGGGGTCGCTTGTTATGGTCAGGGCAGAAGAAGACAGAACTTTGTTTACGATATATGTCGACGGATACTGCCTGAGCTGCCGAACCATGTATGTGGATTTAGACGATCCTTCCGCCGGCTGCAGAAATGAGCTGCTGGCAGTAGGCTGCAGTCAGGCTTCGGTCAGCTGGAAAGGCTATATCATGAAGAGCGGCAGCAGGGTTTCTTTTTCGCAGGGCCTTCTGGTGCATTTTACCAGCGGCATCAATGAGCCTGAGATCGATCCGCCCGGGAAACATTGGCATTACTATGATGTCGGCACCGATTCGTCTCTGGTCAAGTACCTGGACCGCATGGTCGTGAATGGCAGAAAGTACAGCGATGACGAGGAAACCGATGAACGGTTCGAACTTGAGGATGACCTGGGCGATCTGCTTGATCTGGCGGCAAGTTTATGTCAGCCTGTCGGACGATCTGGAGGACAAAAATGCCCGGGAAGCCGGAGATCTGTTCTACCGGGAATTCCGCGGCGTCGACGCTGCCGAGCACAAAAGATTCAACAGACCGTCGTATGCGTTTTTTTACCAGGAACACCGACATCGACAGTTTTTCCACGGGAACGAGCGTGGCTGTCTCGCTATCTGAGGATTGAAAAATATTCCGGCAGTATAACCGATGTGACGCTGAAAGAGGATCACGCCGAGAATCGTGATCATGTTCAATGAGCACATTGATGTTGAAAAGCTGCCGAAGCAGGGCTCGATGTACATAGAACCTATGCATGTCGCTTCCAGAGTGCAGAACGAAGCTATAAATAAAATACGGACAGGCAAGGTCAATTATCTCAACACGGTGCTGGGCAGGCATTCGTCATCGGGATTTGACCATAAGAACCTCACTAAGCTGGATAAGGCCATGGATGCGGAGAACTATCCGCCGAATCCCAGCCAGAAGGAAGGCATCAAAAAAGGCATCAATACTAAAGATATCCTCATGGTCATGGGCCCTCCGGGAAACAGGCAAACGACTGTCATAGAAAAATGGATTAGACTATTTTGTGAACACGGAGCATAAGCGCGTACTGGTCTCATCGCAGAATAATTCGGCCGTGGACAATGTTCTGACAAAGTTCAAGGATATGAAAAGTATCCAGATGCTGCGTCTCGGGCAGGAGCTCAAGATATCTTCCGATGTGCAGCCGTTCATGTTCGTCAACAGGATAACCGAACTGGAAGAACGGATAGCCGGGGCAATCCGCGGAACGGATCAGGAAAGCGGAAAAGGAAATCGTCGATATCGGTAACGAGATGGAATATATAGAACGGCTGTGTGAACTCGATAAAAATATTGCCGCGTTCAAGTGGACGCCGTTCGATAATGTTATCCGCAATGAACTGATTCCGCTGTACCGCGAACTCAGAGCGAAAATCGCGGAGAAGATGAAATCGAAGAAAAAAATAGCCGCTGTAGATCAGGATATCAAAGCGCATCCTGCCTCGGGCTTCCTGGCTAAAATGAAGATTCGGTTCCGTCTTCAGGACCAGAAAAGAACTTCTCAAACAGGGCAGAGACGTCTGCACGAAATATAAAGAAGGGCTCGACGAGTATAACCGCATGTTCGGCATCGTTCTGACCAACGGCTTCACACGATGTACGGGATGCAGGCCGAAAGATATGAGTGCGCGCAGAAATGCGCGAAAGCAGGGATCGATGTTCCTGCTCCGGAAGCGTCGGAAGCCGTGCTGGCCGGTCTGCGTGAAAAATTGTCAGACAGGACATATCTGATCGCGGCTCTGAAGGACTGGCAGAACGAAATGAATTCCGCCAATGAAGCGCTTGGGGAAATAATCCTGGAATCGGTGGATGTTGTGGGAGCGACCTGCATCGGCGTGAACTCGCAGAAGAAGTTCGCGAATATCAAATTTGATGTGTCGATAATCGATGAGGCCGGACAAATCCAGATCCATAATGTCCTGGTCCCGATGAGTGTTTCACCGAAGTGCATCATGCTCGGGGATCACAAGCAGATCCCGCCGATGGCAGATGAAAAGCTGGTCGAGCAGTGCAAGAAAAACTCTGTCGATACGGAGCTTCTGAGCAAGAGCCTGTTCGAAAAAATGTACAATGAGATACCCGAGGCGAACCGTGTTTTCCTGGATACGCAGTACAGGATGCCGGGCGAGATGGCCGACATTTTATCTGCGGCATTTTATGACGGCAAGTACAAGTCGTTCAAGGGCAAGCGCGGTCTGGATAGTCTGGCGCCGTGGCTCACGAAAAAGACTCTGCTGCTCGTCGATACCTCGAAAGAGCCGGACCGCCGGGAAACTCAATTGAAAGAAGGCGGGTTCTACAACACCCTCGAAGCAAAGACAATCAGCGAAATAATAAACGCATTACTGCTTCACGGAGACGTCAGCCCGAAGGAGATCGGCGTGATACCGCCGTATAAAGCGCAGGTACGCACGATAGCCGGCCTGGTCGGGAAGAACGAAAGTCTCGATGAGACAACGGTAAATGAAATGGTGCGTACTCTGGACAGTTTCCAGGGGCAGGAGCGGGATCTGATCTTTTACAGTTTCACTCGCAGCGACAGCAGCAGGCGGAAGGATCAGGGGCGCATCGGCTTTATGAAGGAGCTGAGGCGGCTGAATGTGGCGATCAGCCGGTGCAAGCATATGATGATCCTAGTGGGCGATTACGAGTATCTCTGCAACTGCGAGAAGGATGTCGGTGAAGCGAGCGAAAAGAAATTCAGCGAGTTTATCAAAATGATGCTGGCGGCAGTCGACAAGGGCAGCGCTGAGAAGATCAGCATCCGTGAAGCAGGCAGAAGAATAAGAGGAGAAGCATAATGGGTGTGCAGCAATACGCAAGCTGGGCGATACGGACGATAACTGAGGAATATCCGGCCATAAAATTAAAGGACATGAAGCTGTTCGGGGTCATTCAGTATCCCGTCGCCGAGATCGAGATGAATCTTCAGGAAGAGAATTACGAGGATTATGACAAGATGGAGTTTTACGTGCTGCGGATGTACCGCGGCGGGCTCCATAGCTCTGAGGAAATTGCGGAAGCCATGGGGCTTTCGCCGGCTTATGTTGCCAGGATCCTGAACATGATCATGGGCTACAAGCACATCCGGGACGGCCGGATCACGGAACTCGGCCTGGACTCCCTTGAAAACGGGCGGAAGAAAACTCTGATCCCCGCCAGGCAGCTGATGCAGGCGGATGCTGTAACAGGCAATCTTCTGGAGATCGACCGCAATGTTCCCGCGGTAAGGCTGCATGAGCTCAGGAACAGTAAGGGCCGGGTCATTATCGCGAATCATCCGAAAATGATTTACCGTCATACTATAGAAGCCGCGATACATGATTTTTACGAGAAATATAAGGATATGAGCGGCATGCTGCATTCGAATGTCGAGAAAATAAATAGCATCGAGGTGCAGGATGTGAAATATACTTCCGGGATAATGCTTCTGCATAAGAAGTTCCGCAGTCCGGTCGTATTTCTCGATATGATCGGACCGAAAGATAATGCGGGCCGGCGGAACAGCAGGCCGCAGCCTGTAAGCGTACCGGATGAGGGAATGATCCGCTATTTCGGATTTTCAGAGGACATACCGGTCACTACCAATGATCAGCAGCGGTATATCGATTATGTGATACCGGAGATCGAGGCGACCGAAGTCTCTGAAGAACGGCTCTTAACGGATCTGGAGTTCATGATACCGATGAACCACCTGAACCGCAGCGACACGGAATGTCATTACTTCGACCCTGCCGGCATACACATCCGCAGGAGCGGAGACGGGAAATACCGGTGCATCATGTCGGCCGATGCCATCTGCGGATATTCGGATCATATTTGCAATATGCTGCTTGATCTGGCGGCCGACGGAGAGGAACAGATCGTTCTGCCGAACGCCATGTGCTATCTGGTTTCACTGATACCGGATCCTGATGACGACATGCTGAACCGCATACTGGATAAACTGAAGCATTACTGCGACAGTATGGAACGCGGCACATGCAAATCTATACTTGATAATGAGATGAAGAATGTCCGCTCGGGCGATGTGGTGAATGATATTTACGAAGTGCTGCAGAGCGGCGAGTTCGAGAAATATATGGCTTAGAAAAGTTGGTTTTCCCTTTCATATTCAATTGCTGACAGAGCGGGTCCGGATATTCCCGGGCCCGTTCTGCCATTATGGCCGCGCTTTCAGTCCTGCTGCCGGCAGTCCCCGGTGAAGTTGCCGGGTTTTTTTCTGCAGTATTCCTGGCGATCATCCGCAGCTACATCTTCACCAGCTCCCAGCGCGTATCCTGCAGGAAATATTTCAATTCGAACCTGTAAAGCCTGCCGTTCGTGCTGCTCTGACAATTGTATATCAGAACATCCTGTCCGCCGCATTTTCGTTTTTCGGTGTACAGTATCTGTTCGATTTTTATCATCACAGTATTTCCATATTCATTTTCGTACTTTATTTTATACGGCCTCGGCATCTTGGTGGCTGCACTGAATACAACCAGAGCATCTGTCGGTTTGTTGAAAACCTTCATATCCCTGCCTCCTTAAAATTACCTGTCATTTGCCTGATGACCACATTATACACGAACACACGTTCTCTTTCAAGACATAAAACTGTCAAGCGCGTGGCGGCCGTCCGATTCCAATGACAAAATCCGGGTACGAGCCGCCTGACCGGGATTTTGTCGACAAATGTAAGCGATACGCGTGATCAGCAAGCAATATGCAAAGCGATACGCGTGTTCGGTAAGCAATATGCAAGGCGATACGCGTGTTCGGTAAGCAATATGTGAGCGGAAAAAATCAAGGAATCAAAATGCAAAAAATCAAGGAATCAAAATAAGGTACCAATCTCGCCGGAAAAAATATTTTGGTACCGTAAGCAATGGGCTGCAGCGATTGAGCGGTTCTTCAACACGCCTTTTATAGTGAAAAGCGGACGTGTTAGCCGAGACTAACCGTTGCAAGCCATTGGACAAGGTACCAATTCAGGAAAAAGAACAAAATTGGTACCTTATTTCTGATTGTCCTATTATAGGGGTCATCTTTAAGAAGCATTGACGGATAGTCGAAGGCTGCGGCACGTTGTCGGCAGTCAGATCCCGGCGGCCGCAGTCCGGTTCTCGTAGCGGCCGTCCGATTCCAATGACAAAATGAACTTTATTTTTTGAGCGGAGCCGGGAGGCCATGCGCGTCCGGCGCGGCAGTATTTCCATTTCACGTGTACGACACGCCCCGGGAGGCCGTGCGTGTCCCGGTACGGCTGTATCGCGTGTACGACACGTCCCGGGAGCCGGCACGCACGCGAACTGACGAACTGAAAAAGCCCTGATGAACAAATTGCTCATCAGGGCTTTTCTGCCTACATAAATGATTCTCTGATTTCGGATCTGCTTAATCCCGACCCGAGCAGGACCATGAGTTTCAGTCTTGCTTTCTGCCCGGATAAGTATCCTCCGGAGATCACTCCGGCTCTGCCGAGCTGGGCGCCTCCGCCTTTGTAATCATAGACCTGTATCGCTTCGCCGTCGAAACATCTGCTTACGAGAATAATAATTATCCCCATCTTCATTGCTTCAACGACCGCATCAGCGATCGTGGGCGGCACATTGCCTGCTCCGAATCCTTCGATGACGATCCCGTCGTAGCCGTTGTCCATGTAAACCCGGACCGGCAGATCGTCCATACCGATGCAGACTTTGATAAGCCCGACTTTCTGATCAAGGTTCTCCGGTTCGTATACCGGTTCTTCGATCGGCTCCCGGTTATATATTATTTCACCGTGATACACGCCGCCGAGCGGCCCTTTCGGCGATACAAAAGCGTCCACTCTGTTCGCATGATATTTTTCCACATCATGTGCGCTCTGGATGGTTTCGTCGAAATAAACCAGAACGCCTTTGTTCATGGATTTTTTATCATTGGCGATCCTTATCGCGCCGGTAAGATTGCCGATCGCGTCATTATATAATTCGTTTTCGCTTTTCATCGCTCCGGTTATGACCACCGGTTTTTTCTGATTTAACGAGAAGGTTCAGCAGGTAACTGACTTCATCTACAGAATCAGTCCCCTGTGTTACAACAGCTCCTGAAACCTCGGGCCTTTTTAGTTGTTCGACGATCAGCTTTGAAAGTTCCCAAAACGAATTTCGGCGTCATATGCGGACCGGGGCGTATCTCCATATCATTTAATTCAACATCGATATCACCCAGAACCGGACGTATATGTTCTATTAACTGTTCACCTGTCAGTTCAGGAATTATTGTACCGCTGTCGGCATCATAAACCGAGCTTATGGTGCCGCCGGTCGTGTACAATACTATCGTATTCGCCTTGTCCATAATTATTTCATGCTGCTTCTTTCGGAATTGTAGTCCCAGTTGCAGGCATCCATCTTCTTGAGGAAATCAACACATGCGCCGACAACGACTTTACGCATTGCATCGCCTTTTTCTTTTGTGCCCTTTGTAGGATCTCCTGTTGCGCAGCAGTCTGTAAGCTCTGCGAAATTCCATTTGATGTCTACTTCCGGCGGCAGTTCAGGCACTACGCCGTCTGCGTATTCCATTTCCATAAGATCGCCGAACATCGACAGACCGATGGATGTCTCGCCTTCCCCTGCATGACCGAGTCCGTCCCAGACCTCGAATGTTCCTTCCGGAAGCAAGTTGCCGGCGGTTACCCACCATGCATTGAGGGACGCGATCTTCATCTCAGGATGCGTGACCTTAAAATCACGGGCCGCAACTTCGATCGGAGCGATATTTCCGTCATGTCCGTTCATAAAGAATACGTGCTTGATGCCGCAGTTCAGCAGGGACTGTAAAATGTCCTTGAGAACGAGGATAAGGGTCTCCTGTTTTACGGAAGCAGTAAAAGGCGCGACTGAATAGTGCTCGCTGTATCCGAATGCGACCGGAGGGAGTACCAGCAGGCCGTCTACCTGATCCGCGACTTCGCACGACAGCTTATATGCGACATGTGTATCTGTCCCCATAGGCATATGCATTCCGTGCGACTCGCAGGAGCCGACGCTGATTATCGCCTTGTCGAAATTCCCTTCTTTAAAACCGTGTGCCGTTAAATTCCAAGCTTCATAAGTTTTCATTGTTATATCTCCTTTCGCCAGATAAATATTATTCGTCAATGCCTTGCTGCATTAATGTTTTCTCTCTCATTTTCTTGCCTATCGTGAAGTAATAGATCGATACGAAGCAGAGCCAGATCAGGCCTGACAGCAGTGTGATCTTTCCGCCCGGAACGAACAGCTGCGCGACCAGGATACCGATCATCAGTACAACGACCAGTGGCTGTATCACTTTGACTCCCGGGCATTTCCATTTGAGTTTGGCAGGATCGTCTTCGAGTGTAAGGCGTCTCATCTTCGGCTGTGACAGTGCTATCATCAGCCAGGAGAAGAGGAATCCGAAACCGCTGACACTTGCAAGATATACATATGCAAAATCAGGGAATGCCAGATATACTATCGCTCCGACGAACAGTACCAGACTGCTTACAAATATTGCTACAACAGGCGTCTGATGTTTCTCATCGACCTTCGAGAATACCTTCGGGAAATATCCGTCTCTCGAAAGCGAGAAGAGCATTCTTGAAGTAGCGTAAACACCTGAGTCTATGCATGATAATGCCGCTGTGAGTACAACGAAATTCATGATGTTCGCAGCTGTGGAACCGCCGAGGATCCTGCATGCTTCAACGAACGGGCTCGAGCTGATGCCCGCCTGCTGCCAAGGCAGTACACAGACCAGCACGCCGATGGATATTACAAATAAAACTACGATGCGGAAAACTGTTCCTCTTAATGCCTTCGGGATATCCTTTTCAGGATTAATGCTTTCCTCTGCAGCTGTACCGATAGCTTCAGTACCGCCGTATGAGAACATGACTATTATCATTGCACCGAGAAGTCCGAGTATTCCTGCAGGAGCGAATCCGCCGTTCGATACCATATTAGTTACAGTAACGCCGGAGTTCATATGGAAACCCATTGCGAGGCAGCCCCAGACGATGAATACCAGCAGCGCTACTACTTTGATCATCGACAGCCAGAATTCGACCTCCCCGAATACGGCAACACCGATCAGGTTGATGATGGTCATCAGCAGGGCTACTGCCAGGCAGAAGATCCAGATCGGCACCTGAGGGAACCACAGATGCAGGAATGTTCCTGCCGCAATAGTTTCCGATGCAGGCCCCATAAGGAATGCCAGCCAGTATGTCCAGCCTGTTAAAAATCCTGCGTACGGGCTTACGCCTTTTCTGGCGTAAACCTGGAATGATCCGGCTACAGGATTAGAAACAGCCATCTCAGTTAAAAGCATCATGACAAGTAATGTTATTATTCCGCCGACCAGATATGCAAATACTACCGCAGGTCCGGCTGTGTTGATTGTTGAACCGGCGCCCATAAAGAACCCGGCTCCGATGACTCCGCCGACTGAAATCATTGAAAGATGTCTGCCTTTCAGTCCTTTCTTCAGTTCTGCGTCGCCATTTTGCTGATTGTTATTGCTCATAATTACCTCCTACAATACACTTATTGATTTTCGCCGAGCAGACCGGCGAGAACAGATTTATCTATATTACCCCCGCTTATTATGAAACAGATCCTTCTGCCTGCGCCGGTGTCTATCTGACCGTCCAGCGCAGCAGCAATGCCTACACATCCCGATGGTTCAGCAGCAACTTTCCCGAGCGTCGTAACGTATTGAACGGCTTTGATGATCGGCTCTTCGTCAACAGTGAGAAGATCGTCCACATTGTCACGGATCATTTCATAATTGATCTGTTCCGCTTTGCTGACACGCAGCCCGTCTGCGATCGTCTGTTCCATCTTGACTGTTACAGGCTTCCCGGCCTTCATGCTCTCTGTGAAGCGCGGCACTGCTGCGGGCTCCACTGCTGTTGTCCTGACCGACGGATCTATCTGCTTCATAGCAAATGCCGCTCCGCTCGTCAGGCTTCCGGCACCGCAGGGTATTACCAGCTCATCCAGCTTTTCATTCATCTGCTCCCATATCTCCAGAGCAATGGTCCCGTGTCCCGCTATCAGGACAGGATCTTTATGCGAATGTACCAGGCTCAGCCCCCTGTCCCTGATAAGCTCATCGCATTTGGCATCGCGTTCTTCACCGGTATATCCGCACAATATGACGTCCGCTCCATAACCCCTGGCTCCGTCGATTTTCATCTGCGGAGCGTTTTCCGGCATTACTATTGTCGCTTTTGTTCCCAGTTTCTCTGCCATGTAGCTCACTGCCTGCGCGTGATTGCCGCTGGATGCGGCCGTTACGCCTTTGTGAAGATCTTCCTCGCTCAGACTGAGCATTTTATTTGATACACCGCGCACTTTGAATGAACCCGTATACTGAAGATTCTCCAGCTTGAGCCATATCTCCGCTCCGTTAAATATTGATTCCAGCTGATAAGAACGGATCAGCGGCGTTCTGCGTACATAAGGCGCGGTTATTTTATATGCATTCATAACATCTGAAATTGCTATTTTTCCATTCATGTTTTCCCCTTTTTTCTATACTCTTGTTCTACACTTTTGCAGGCTTAAGCGTCCAGCATTGCAGCTTCGTATGCTTTACAATATTTTTCGGGTCGAAATCATCCGGATAAAGTATCCAGCCGCCGCCCCACTGATATTCATCGCTGACATAATTCGCCGCGGCGAGATCACCGTGCTTCATCGGAACCGTATCGACACCGGTTTTTACTGCTTCGGAAAGCATCGCAAAGACATCTTTCGGATTGAGCAGACTGCCGCCGACCTTGTATAATGACTTCAGCTGCGGATAACCCATTACATGGTCCTTTTGCCCGAGTACGGCTTCGCCGAGTTCACGGGCACTGAATTCACTGTTCTGAATTATTGAGACCTCATCGCTTTCCGGTCCGTAAAACAGCTCCGGCATGAGCATTCTGCCGGTCACTTGTTTTGACAAAAGCACAAGCAGCTCACTCGGTGCAAGCATTCCGCCTCTGATATCCGCGAAGCTGATCCCGCCTGTGAACGAACTGCAGTAAGCCTTCAGGTCGGTACTCGTTATCGGTTCGGTACGGTGGTGGATGTATTGCAGCGCGTCTGTTGCAGTAATGTATTCTACATTATCTTTCGTCAGCGTATATTCGATGAATTGCCTTATCGCGTCAATGTTTCTCTTGGTCTCTTCTTTTGATCTTAAAGGCGCAGGCTGCAGTATATCGGGATTTTTCCCTTTCGGGAAATTGACTTCGTCCCAGAATATCGTCGTTGCCAGTTCTGTCGGATGATCGTATATGCTGAGAAATACGACATCATCTCCGCTCATGTCCATGCTGTCAAACTGCTTCTTCATAATATCGACCTGATTTTCTTCATGCTTTGAATGGATCAGATTCGTCAGCGCTGTCATACTGCATATCCCGCAGTACCAGAAAAGTCCTCCGTCGATATTGATAATAGGATGCGCATCCATATACGTATGGATCCCCATCTTCCTTACTGCCGCAAAAGCCTGCGGCGCCCATGATTCTCCGGGCTGGCCGTAACTGCACAGATCTTTTCCCAGCAGCTCTGACAGTTCGCGGGCCCCCGCAGCTTCTCTTCTGTAAAATTCATCCACACCGTCCGAAAATCCGAAGTAATCCAGATACTCCGGAGGCAGCGGATGCACACTATGGTCCGTCGTGTGGAAACAGCATTCATGACGTCCTGTTTTTTCAAGGATATCCATCCTGCCGCGTTCACGGAATTTCCTCACTTTTTTGGTGCAGAACTTTAGCGTTGCGCGCACGCCGGTCTGATCAAGCATGTTCAGAATTTCAAGAAATGCATCATCTGATTCCAATGTCACATAGTCTTCGACATCGAACCATAGAATTATTTTAATTTGTTTCATGCGTTTCACCTCGATCGAAGCATTCCTGTGAATGATATCTCAGAAATATATTTAAGATATATCTTTATATCACTGATTATATAATTGACACTTTTACTTGTCAATCGTATCGTTAGAAAATATAAAAAAGCGTTGAATGCAAAAGTAAGCTCTGGTCTTTACCATGTTAAAGTGTTTTTGCAAGACTAACTTCTGCTTACACGTGTTTTTTGTCCATTTTTCTGTAACTTTCAATAAAAAAGCGATATAATTTTAAAAAATACAGCGGATCCGGGTCTACGTTAAAATGAAGTCGGAAATCGTATGTGCAAGACTAACTTCCGGCTCTGGCACTTACCAGTATGCTTTTCGTATCCTCCTGCCTGAATTTCTACTTCAGCAGAGAAGGCGTCAGATTTACATCATCATGGTCGATGACAGTGAGTCCGAGCCTTTCCACTGTATCTTTTCCAAAGTACCGCATAGCAAGGTCTATTGGCCTCAGGCCTCCGAGACCCGGCCTTGCGGTACTGTTGATATTATCCGCCAGGAGCTGTGCCTGCTCCTGTGTGAGCTCATCGAATGAGCTGCCCTTAGGCAGTACATACCTTATGTACTCATGATCTTTTTCCAGACCGCCTTTTTGTTCCGAATGCTTCGGTGCGCAGTAGTATATGCTGGTTCTCCTGCTTCCGTCCGCACTGTATTCGAAAAGCTGCGGATCTGCGAATTCACTTCCGTTATCAGTAAGTATCAGCGGAAACAGCCGTTCAAAATCTTCCGTTCCCAGTTTCTTTTCCAGCTGATCGATGACTTCAGAAGTGTTTTTCATTTCCTTGCTTGCGAGAAGGAATACGAGCATCAGGCTGTTTTCTCTCCATCTCAGAGTCATGAACACCTTGCCGCCTTTTCTCCCTTCGACAGTATCCATTTCAACCACACGCTGATCCGGATCTCTTTCCATCTGCTTCAGAAATGATGGATATCTGTGTCCTGCCTTTTTCGCCGAAGACACTTTGGCAACGTCATCATGCCTGCGTTTCCGGTATCGTACTGTCCTTCTCATATCGATATTCTTTATGCTAAGATATCCTTTGGAAATGTAGCTGTAAAGAGTCCTTTCGCATACAGGTATCTCGTCTCCGTGTGCAGCCAGTATGTGAGCTATCGGCTGTCCTTTTCGTACCAGAGGGGATACCAGTTCGTCCAGATCTATCAGTTCTTCTTCCGTCATATCGATCCCTGATCTCGATGCGCACAGCCCCTTAAGGTATTCCCTGTTGGCATGATCGGCGCTGTAAACATACTTGTCAAACTGGCATGTGCTTTTGCTGCATCCGTTGCAGACATAAGGTGCGTGCAGAGTTTTCTGGCACGGATACTTTACGAAATACGGACACCGCCTGTTACATGAAATACATTTCCTGCAGGGGATCCTGCATTTATGTCCTTTTGGCTTGCTGCATACGTCACGTTTTCTGCAGCTGTCTCTGAACTTGCAATAGTTGACTCTGCTTGGTGCCGGCGGTGAATACTTATGATATCTGTGTTTTCTTATCTCCTTGGAAATCGTATCGGGTGAACACCCGATACGCATGGCTATTTCCGAAAACGTCAGACGTTCTCTTAATCCGGCCTGTATCATTCGCCTTTCTTCCCATGTAAGGTGCGACCATTTTTTCCTTTTTGTATCAGACATTTCTTCCTCCTAACATCCAGGAGGATACATGTCCATTATCTCATACTTTCTGCAGAACTAACATCTGATTTGAGAGCATGGATAGAAGGTTGAAATTCATTTAAGGAAATATAAAAAAGAGAATTAAATAATTTTACAGCATCCTGTGCTCGATCACAACTATGCCGGCAGATACCTGCGCCAATGCTTTATTCAGATCACGCTCTTCCAATGCCCTGACAATTTTTACATGCGTCGCCAGCAGATCATTGACATTGGCGGTTTTCAGATCCATCATCAGCGCCCTTTTCAATCTGTTCATAGTCATCTCAATATTGGAAATCAAATATGTATTCCCGGTTATTTTCGCCATAGCCAGATGAAAGCGCATATTGAGTTCGTTATAATCTTTCTCCCAGTTTGCTTTGGAAACATCAATGGTTTCATTTGCCATTCGATCCAGTATCTCCAGCTCGGAATCCGTTAACTTGTTGATTATTGACCTGATCACGCCCTGCTCGAGGATATCTCTGAATTCAAACAAATTCATCAGATCAACGATGTCGAGTTCTTTAACGAAATAACCCTTGTACGGTATCTTTTCCAGAAGACCTTCGATGCATAAACTCATCAGTGCTTCACGCGCAGGTGTTTTACTGACATTATACTTTTTAGAAATCATGGATTCTGTTATCAGCTTATTTGGAACATATATTCCATTCGTTATGTCATCTCTCACTGATTCCAATACCTTGCTTGTTGCAGACATCCCTCTTACCTCTATCCTTGTAATTCAGTTATCATATACATCGACTTAATTTTCAGCAGACCGCACCTGTTAATGTACCGGCAGTAAGTAAGAATTCGAGCGATTATCAGTGTGCATTGCGGTGCAGGCGATTTGCATTTCAAAATACAAAAGCTGTAATAATTATACTCCCTCATTTGCCCGCTGGTCAATATCGAGGGATGCGAAGAGGCGTGAGCTAGCTGACAGATGGTGCGGGGTGCCGGATGCTGGATGACGAGGTGCGGCTTACCGCAACGGGTTAGTAAGGAGTAAGTACCATATGACACCCCGATTTGGGCAGGTGTATGGTACTCGTTCCTTACTAAATAATTGCTCAAAATGAAATCATAACGATATAGCAGACAGGCCGTGAAGAATGTGGTAAGATAATAAGTAAGATAATAAGTAAGATAATAAGTAAGTAAGGGGGGGTGCAGGATGAACGGCTATAAACCACCATATACTATTTCGGATACAATGCTTAAACTCGCGGCGTCTATATCAGATAAGGCTGGACGGATCGATACATATACAAATATGAGTACAAAACCGCATCTTCGGAGGCATAACCGCATTGTCTCTATTCATTCATCTCTGAAATTGAAGCAAACTCATTATCTTTGAATGAGGTACGGGATGTTATAGACGGGAAACATGTGTTAGGCCCTGAGCTGGAGATCAGGGAAGTAGCGAATGCGTATAAAGCGTACTCGAAAATCGAGGATGTGAATCCTTATAGCATTGACGATTTGAAAATGATGCAGGGAATCATGGAAAACGGGATCCAATCGGATGCGGGCAGATTCAGAGATGGAGAAGAAGGTGTCTTCGATGGAGATAGCTGCATATTTATGGCTCCACCCGCTAAACGTGTTCCTTCACTGATGGAAAATCTGTTTTCGTGGATGATATCAGAAAAAAGACACAGTTCATCCGCTGATAATGTCGGCAGTATTCCATTATGAATTTGTTTTTCATTCATCCTTTTTCAGACGGTAATGGACGGACTGCAAGACTTTGGCATAATGTGCTGCTTACGAACTGGAATCCCATATTCGAATATATTCCGCTGGAAAGTCAGATTGAAAAATTCCAAAAAGGATATTACAAAGCGATAGCCGACTGCAATTCTGAAGGGCGTTCGGACCATTTTATAGAATTCATGCTGGAGCGCATTGATGAGATACTTGATGAATATATTGAGCAAGTTACACATTCCGATGAAATGCTTTCGGAATATGTGAAGCGCATGCTGGAAGCAATGGATTTTGGTGTGCCGTATACGTCATCGGAAATAATGAAACGTCTCGGCTTGAAATCAAGGAAACATTCCGGAAAAATTATATGACGCCGGCAATGAATGGGGGGCTGGTCGTCATGACTGTACCTGATAAACCGAGAAGTCGGAACCAGAGGTATATAAAGAAGTAATGACATGGCATGCGCAATGCGTTTCTAATATGTTCGAGTATCATTATGTGAATGCTCTGTTGTGTGAATATGGAGCATATCTTTTTGCAAACCTCGGGTTTAAAACATATTCAGTTCCATTGTCTGTGAAAGATATTCCAGCATTTCCAGGCCTCCTACACTGTTGCCATGCTCGTCCAGAGCCGGACCGTAGACCGAAATGCCGAACCTGCCTATTGCCGCGGAAATGATCCCGCCGCTCACGCCGCTCTTGGAAGGTATCCCCACGGTCGTTGCGAACTCGCCCGAATAATCATACATGCCGCATGTTACCATAAGCGAACGCACGAGCTTTACGATGCCCGGGGCTATGAGCTGCTCCCTGCTGAGCGGATCTTTGCCGCCGCCGGCGAGCACTGCCGCGAGATATGCGAGATCTCTGCAGTTCACGCTGACAGAACACATCGAAAAATAAAGCTCCAGCACATCCGGCGCCTCGCCTTCGATAATACCGCTGGACTTCAGAAGATTCACAATGGCTCTGTTCTTGTACCCCGTCGATTTCTCCGAGCGCAAAACATCCTCATCTATCGCCAGAAACGGATTGCCGGTCAGCCTGCGGGCATAATCAAGACATACGCGTATGCGGTCTCCGGTATTGCTGCCATCGATGCAGTCGGCGACAGCGATCGCGCCGGCATTGATCATAGGATTGAACGGCCGGCTGCCTGAAAGCAGATCGAGACGCACCATGGAATTGAACGAATCGCCGGTCGGTTCCTTGCCGACTCTGCTGAACACAAAGTCATGACCCCTCTGTTCAAGCGCGGCTATCAGAGTGACCACCTTGGAAATGCTCTGCATAGTGAACTGCTCCCTGCTGTATCCCGCCTCGACAATATTTCCGTCAAGACTGCACATCGCGGCGCCCAGATGCGAAATATCCTTCTTGGCAAGCTCATCAATATATCCGGCCGCCCTGCCGTTTGCCGTTACCCTGCAGCCGAGCTCCAGAGCCTCATCAAGCGCTTTTTCGCAGTTCATGATCATTACTTATTCTCCTTCCGCAGCCGCCTCCTGCAGCATAGAACCGGTTTCCCGGAATCTCCGGTGGAATGAAAACATTCATCGAGCAGCATCGGTGTCTGCACTTCACCGCATTCTGTGCACGCCCGGTCGAAATAATCGAGCAGTAATGCCCGGTAGTCGGGATGCGAACAGTTTCTGATGATGCACAGGGCGCGTTCCTTCGGGGAAAGTCCGCGGAGATCCGCCAGCCCCCTGTTCAGTCACTATTACATCAACATCATGTTCCGTGTGATCGACATGCGTGACGCACGGCACGATACTGGAGATTTTTCCGTCCTTTGCCGTGGATGCAGTCATGAAAATCGACACCGAAGCTCCGCGCGCATAATCACCGCTGCCTCCGATCCCGTTATAAATCTTCGTACCCATCATGTGAGACGAGTTGACATTACCGTAAATATCGGCTTCGACGGCCGTGTTCATGGCAATAACGCCAAGCCTGCGTATTACCTCCGGATTGTTGCTGACCTCCGAATCGCGCAATACTATTTTCCCCTTATATTCGTCGAGCCTCGCGAGCAGCCCGCTGAGAGCATCTCCCGAAAGTGAAAGCGACGTAGCAGAACAGAAATCCGCCTTTCCGCTGTCGAGAAGCGTCAGCACGGCATCCTGCATTACCTCCGAATAAAAAGACAGATGCTCGAAATCAGAATCCGCCAGACCTTCAAGCACCGCGTTCGCTACACTGCCCACGCCCGACTGCAGAGGAACACGGTCTGCCGACATCCTGCCTGCATCGCGCTCGCTCATGAGGAACCGCACTATATTGCCCGCGATCGCGCGGCTCTTTTCGTCCGGCTGCGCGAACGGACGCGGCTTGTCCGGCTGATCGGTAATTACCACAGCTGCGATTTTATCAGGCCCGCACGGAATGGCTGTCGCGCCTATGCGTTCCCCCGGCTTTGTCAAAGGTATCGGCCGGCGGTCCGGAGGGTCTGCTGTTGTATAAATATCGTGGAATCCTTCCAGTGCCGCCGGCTGTGCAAGATTCAACTCGACTATTACTTTGTCGGCAACAGCAGCGTACGTCTGCGCGCAGCCTATAGCCGTCGTCGGAACGAGACCGCCGTTTTCGGTAATGACACAGGCTTCTATGATTGCTATATCCGGCTTTTTATACTGCCCGTAGCGCACATTCTGAGCCATTTCTCCGAGATGCACATCCTGATATGCGCATTCTCCGCTGTTCACGGCTCTGCGCATCGAGCTGCTTGTAATGTACGGGGCGCGGTGCGTGATAACACCGGCCTCCGAAAGTGCCGTATCTATTTCGCCGCCTGTCGATGCTCCGGAAAGTATCGAGATATGTACATCTCTTTCACCGTCACGCACCTGCCTCGCAAGTTCGGCCGTGACCGCCTTCGGACATCCCGACGGCGTAAAGCCGCTTACCGCTACAGTCATGCCGTCTTCAATCAGCAGAGCCGCATCTTCTGCTGCAGTAATTTTCTCTTCCAGACCGGCACAGCGTATGCGGTCATTCATATCTTTCATCAGACTGCCTCCTGCACGAAGCGGGTCCTCTCCTTTTTGGCAGCAAGTGCTTTGCCCGCAGCCAGAGCCCTCGTATTCAATGCTTCAGTGCCCTTTGGTATATGGCGCTGAACAGCCTCTGTTATCACTTCGTCGGAAAAAAGTCCGAGCGCCGCATTGATAGCGCCGACAGCAACGATATTTGCCGCCACTTCTCTGCCGACGACTTCCTGCGCCGTACGTATGATCGGAAGCGCGATGATATGATTTGTCTTTATGCCCTTCGGGATCGAAAGCGAATCGTCCATGAGAAGCACTGCGTCTTTTGAAAGCTGCGGTCCGAACTGATCGAGCGAAGACTGATTCATGGAAAGCAGAAAATCAGGTCTGACTACTTTGGAGAACCATATTTTATTATCCGACAGTATCGTTTCCGCCTTGCTTGTGCCGCCTCTCGCCTCAGGACCGTAAGCCTGCGACTGTACCGTCTGCTTTCCTGCTATTACTCCGGCCTCTGCGAAAATAACGCTTGCGAGGATGACTCCCTGGCCGCCCGAACCTGTGAATCTCATTTCATACTGCTTCATTTTAATCTTCCTTTCCCATAGCTCTGTCTATCATTTTCTGATACTCTTCTGTGAATTCAGGATAATTCGATTGAGTCAGCGTGCCGATAACATATTTGCCCACACGCTCTTCATCCGACATTGCATTGTAGACTTCCTGGAGTACGCCGCATTCCTTCTGCTTCGTCAGCATGGTCACCGCATCTCCTTTTTTATTTTTTCTGCCGTAATATGTCGGACAGATCGAGCGGCAGTCCGCCAGCGCGAACCCTTTGTGGGCTATGCATTTCTTGATGAGAGCGGTGGTCTCTTTCACGTGATATGTATCGCCTCTGACTGTGAGCGACGCACCCGCACCCGCCGCCAGGCCCGCGATGTCGAACGGTCTGTCTATGACGCCGTAAGGAGCTGTCGTTCCCTTGTCGCCGCGGGGCGTGGTAGGTGAATATTGTCCGCCCGTCATGCCGTATATGTTATTGTTATAAACCACTACTGTCATGTCAACGTTTCTTCTCGCTGCGTGGATGAGGTGATTGCCTCCGATAGCGGAGCAGTCGCCGTCGCCTGTAATAACGATGACGGTCAGCGCCGGGTTCGCCAGCTTGATGCCTGTCGCGAAGGCGATCGCGCGGCCGTGAGTTGTGTGGAGCGAGTTGAAATCCATGTATCCCGCCGCCCGGCTCGAACAGCCGATTCCTGATACGATCACGACTTTGTCGCGTTCAATATCATTCTCCGGATCACTGCAAAGTTCGTCGATGGCTACAGCCACGTCCCGCGTAAGCACCCCATTACCGCAGCCTGCACACCAGATGTGCGGCAGATGATCGACACGCATATATTCCTGAATAAGATTACTCGGCATTGCTGGACACCTCCCTGATTTTTTCCAATATTTCCTGCGGCGTGATGACTGTGCCGTCGATGCGTCCGATAAAGCTGATCGGAACATTTCCTTCAGCCACACGCTGTACTTCGCGCAGCATTTGTCCGTAGTTGTGCTCCGCCATTATGATACTTTTGAGCTGCGGAAGACGGGCTTTCAGTTCCTCGTCCGGATACGGCCAGACTGTGACCGGCCTCCAGAGCCCGACTTTTATGCCTGCTTCACGGGCCGCGATGACGGCTTCCATTGCCGCCCTGGTAGTTCCTCCGAAGCATATCACTGCATATTCGGCATCTTCCATGCAATATTCCTGTATCTCTGAAATGTCATCTTTGTTTTTGAGGACTTTTTCCATCAGTCTCGTTACTTCGTGACGCGCCACTTCGTTGGAGTTCGTCGGGAATCCGGAATAATCATGGATGAGTCCCGTCATGTTGTAACGCTCGCCCGCGCCGAACGGTTTGAGCCCAGGTACCCACTGGCCTTCCGGCACACGATATACGAACTTGTAGGCGCCGTCGTTCCCCGCCACTCTTCTGTTCACGATTTCAAACGAGTCCTGATCCGGTACCTCGACGCCTTCTCTCATGTGTCCGATGATCTCGTCAAGGAGGAAAATAACCGGTGTTCTGTATTTTTCACTGAGGTTGAAGCAGCGGATCGCCAGATCATATGTCTCTTTGACAGACGACGGTGATATGGCTATCATCGGATGGTCTCCGTGTGTCCCCCAGCGGGCCTGCTGGTAATCTCCCTGGGAAGGTGCTGTTGCCAGTCCTGTTGACGGGCCGGAACGCTGGACGTCTACAATTACGCACGGGATCTCCGCGAGACATGCATAGCCGATGTTTTCCTGCATCAGCGAGAATCCCGGACCGCTCGTCGCCGTCATGCTCTTGTTGCCGGCAGCGCTTGCGCCGATGACCGCGGCCATCGAGCCGAGTTCGTCTTCCATCTGTATGAAATGTCCGCCGACCTGCGGCAGTCTCAGCGCGCACCCTTCGGCGATTTCCGTTGACGGGGTTATCGGATAGCCGGCGTAGAATCTCATGCCCGCTGCGATAGAACCTTCAACGCAGGCTTCGTTGCCCTGCATCACTACTGTTTTACTCATGGTTTACGCCTCCTCCTCTTTCAGCCAGATGGCATAATCAGGACAGTGCTGTTCACATATCCCGCACAGGACACAATCATTTTCAGGTCTCAGCCTTACTTTTTCCCCTACCAGTTCCAATGCTCCCTTCGGGCAGAATGCCGCGCATATACCGCAGCCCTTGCACCATTCGGGATTTATTACTAACGCCTTATCAGCCATAAAAACCGCTCCCTTCAGTTGATATTACTATCTTTATCTGAGATAAAGATACCTCTTCATGTGATACAAGTAAAACACTTATTTCCTTTTATTTATCACAATGATTTACTTGTGACCGGTACGGATGTATAATATTTATATTATCGGAGGTCAGATCAGCAATGAATTTTACTACATTAAAATACTTCCTCGTTACAGCTGAGGAAGGTAATATCACCCATGCAGCCGCCAGGCTTTACATTTCTCAGCAGGCGCTGTCCGGTCATATTTCAAAACTGGAAAGCGAACTCGGGGTCCCTCTCTTCGACCGCACTCCCCGGCTTTCGCTGACATATGCGGGAAGGCAGCTGCAGAAATATGCGGCCGGCGCTGTTAATATCGAGCGCCGGATCTACAATATGGCGGCCGACGTGCGCAACGACAGAAGCGGCGAAGTGCGCGTGGGGATTTCATACACCTGCGGACGCGCGGTCCTTCCTCTTGTGCTTCCTGAATTCAGGAAGACTCATCCGCTCGTGGAACTGACGCTCCGGGAGGATACATCCAGCGAAATGGAAAAACTGCTTCTGCGCGGAGATCTCGATCTGATAATCGACTTTATGCCTATCGGCGTCGACAATACGGAATTAAAAAAGCTCATTGAAGAACGTCTTTTTCTCGTTGCCCCGAAGTCGCTCATGCTTTCACGCTACGGAGCCTGTTACGAAGCCATGCGCAGCGAATGCGAGCGAGAGCTCGACATCATGCTGTTTGAAAAATTCCCGTTCATCATGCTGCGGAAAGGCAACCGCGTACGTGACATCTTCGATAAATACATGGAACACCTCGGCATCGAACCGAATATTGTCCTCGAGACAGAAAACATCGAAACTGCCCGCGCGCTGGCGGAAAAAGGAATGGGCGTGACTGTTTATCCCGAACTGTTCAGATGGTGCATCCCGTCTGCCGGGATCGCCGACAGTCCCGTGGAGTATTTCCCTTTCCGTGATGAATATACCACGAGCACTCTGGCGGCAGCCTGGATGAAGGGCCGCTATCAGATCGGCGCCGAGAAGGACTTTATCGAAGCCTGCAGCGAGGCAGCGCTGGGGCTGAGAAGCGATCCGTACAAAAATATTTAGGGAAATTCTACGTTGAAATAATTTGATTTTAGTGCTAATATAGTAGAATATTAGTACATACAAAATAATTTTCAGATAACCGGTCCCTGAATCTGTTTGTCATTTGTCAGAATTCAATACGATCCGATATCCGAGAAGAAAGTATGTACCACATAAAAAACATATTTGCTTTCTATTTTGTCACACAGGAATGTTTCTTCTTCTGAGCATTCATTTTTTCTGTGGCAGTGATATACTTGATTTTAATCAAATATATTTTCAATATCCAGGCTCTCAGCAGGCGGATCATTCCGCCGGATTATTGTTGTGCATCACGGGAGGACCAAATGGAAGCAATAGATATTGAAAGCTGCGGATCCTGTACAATCAGAAAATGCATTGGTAAAAGATTGACATCCGATGGCAGCTGGCAAGACAACTTTAAAATGTTTTCCGGCGATTCTTACGAAGACGCGGAGCAGAATTATTTAATGTGGGAAAAAGATTGTTACGGTTTCGATATTTCTCTTACGTTAGGTGAACTTTTAGATAAATACATATATGATATCATGATCGATGATCCGGATATCCGCTACAATACAAAATATGGTTACATAATCACATATAAGCAATATTTCAAGGATCAGCCCATCACGCGGATCCCTCTGAATCAAATACGTGCTATCGATCTGCAGTTTGCCTATAATTCGCTGCGCTGCAAGCCGAGATATATACGCAGCATCAATTTCCTTATTGGCAAGTTATACAATTTTCTTCAGCTGCGGTTTGAAATACCGAACATATCTCAGGCAGTAACAATACCGAAGGCACCGTCTGTGCCGAGGTGCGCAGTTGAAGTCTGGACCGATGAAGAGCTGGAAACTATCACAAAGAATCTCGACACCGCGCCGCGCATACGCTTTCTGATCATATTACTTATAAACACAGGCTGCAGGATATCCGAGCTCCTGGCTTTAAAGTATAATGATATCGATATAAATGCCAAAACACTTCTTATCAATAAGCAGTTACAGAAATACACAGATTTTAAAGATAAGAAAAAATCAGCATGGTACGGCAAAAGCCTGCCGAAATCAGATGAAAGCAACCGCATATTCCGCTCTCAGATGACGTGCTCGCCGAATTTAAGATACACCGGAAATGGCACCGGAAGCAGATGAAGGAACACGGGTATCTTACTGATTATATTTTTACGACCGGCAGCGGTCATGTGATCGATT
>Ga0268359_11532_pt1 | contig 26029 bp, 28 predicted proteins | sample BioMet11_FD_194416 | JGI IMG/M metagenome (GOLD analysis project Ga0268359, IMG submission 194416) | Sewage microbial communities from Oakland, California, United States - Biofuel 11 (PacBio Assembly) | ecosystem: Engineered > Wastewater > Sewage > Unclassified | place: USA: California | collected...
CGCTCGACCCATGGACTTTGCTCCTATGTCGTGATGAGGTAGTTATGCCCGTCTTCCGTCTGCGAAAACTGCGAGCGAGCCACGAATCTGCGGCGGTACCATGAATTCGTGCGTGGGTTACGGCAGGGAGGCGTGCATGACCATGACGATTACCAGCCCCGTCGAGGCCGGCAGCGGAACTCAAAAGACGCGTAGGGACAAAAGGGCTGGCTAGGGTGGCCTTCTTCGGTGGTGCGGGCGTCTCCACGGCAAGCGGCATCCCTGACTTCCGCAGTCTCAACGGCCTCTACAACCAGCGCGGATACACCTATGCGCCCGAGACGATGCTCTCGCACTCCTTCTACGTCTCCCACCCAGAGGAGTTCTTCGACTTCTATCGTCATGTGATGTGCGTACCCGACGCCAAGCCCAACCGCTGTCATTACAAGCTTGCCGAGCTCGAGGCCGCGGGCAAGCTTGCGGCCGTGGTCACGCAGAACATCGACGGCCTTCACCAGGCCGCCGGCTCCAAGCGCGTGATCGAGCTGCATGGATCCACGCATCGCAACGTCTGCCAGAGATGTGGGGCCGTCTATTCGCAGGAGTGGGTCCTCGCTTCCGAGGGGGTGCCGCGGTGCGGGCGGTGCGGCGGTGCCGTGAAACCAGACGTCGTGCTGTACGAGGAGTCTCTCAACGAGAGGGACCTCGTCGCCGCCATGGAGGCGATCGCGAGCTGTGACCTGCTGGTCATCGGAGGCACCTCGCTTGTGGTGTATCCTGCCGCGGGTCTCGTGCAGTACTTCCGAGGGGATGACCTCGTGGTCTGCAACCTCCAACCCACTCCGCAGGATGCCGCCGCGAACCTCGTGTGCGCCTGCGACATCTCGGAGGCCTTTGATTTCTGACCCGCGAGGGTTCATCCCATTCTGCAGGTTTGGGCCCCTTTGCCGTGATAGCGGAGAATGCCCGCGTACTCGTTACAATAGGAACGTTACCTACGTGTCCGGCGCAGGAGGTCGATGAAGGTGCTCAGGGAGAACTATGCAACGTGGCAATGCGGCTCGCACGAGATCTCGCTCGCGCGTCCTCGCATCATGGGAATTCTCAACGTTACGCCCGACTCCTTCTCCGATGGTGGGGAGAACTTCGACGTGAAGGCAGCCATCGCCTGCGGTCGCGAGATGCTCGACGAGGGAGCCGACATCATCGACGTGGGCGGCGAGTCCACGCGTCCTGGCTACACACCCGTTTCCTCGAACGAGGAGGCGGGACGCGTCGTGCCCGTCGTGCGTGCGCTCGTTGCATCGGGTGCGGTCGTCTCCGTGGACACGCGCCATGCCGACGTTGCCAAGATGTGCATGCGCCTTGGCGCATCCATCGTCAATGACGTGGAGGGCTTCACCGATCCTGCCATGATGAAGGTTGCTGCCGACACCAACTGCGGCTGTGTCGTCATGCATTGGGACAAGGGTGGCTTGGGTACGCGTCCGCCCCGTCGACAGGTGCAACTCGACGACTCCCGTCCCGCCCGTGAGGCCGTTACCAGAACGAATACCTCGCAGCACCGCTTTACCCTGCCTGACCAGGCACCCATCATGCGACAGATCATGGGCTTCCTCGGCGACCAGGCTCGTGACCTCATGCGTGCGGGTGTGGCCCATGATCGCATCTGCATCGATCCCGGTCCCGGCTTCGACAAGTTCGCCGACGAGGACGTCGTCATTCAGCGAGCCACTCGCTCGATGGTCTCGATGGGCTACCCTCTGCTCTGCGCCGTCTCGCGCAAGCGCTTCGTAGGTGCGGTCTCCGGCGTGGCCGATGCCAACGCACGCGATGCCGCGACGCAGGGCGTCTGCATTGCCGCGATAGAGAACGGTGCCCGCATCCTGCGCGTCCATGATGTTGCGGGTTGTGCGCAGGCCATCAACTCATACTGGGCCGTCGCCCAGAAGGATGTGCGTCAGGGCTTCGTGGGGCTTGGCTCCAACGTGGGTGACCGCATGGACTACCTTGCCCGTGCCGTTCGCCTCATCGATGACATCCCTCTCACCTGCGTGGTGTCGGTGAGCCATGCATACGAGTCGGAACCCGCCTATGGGGTTGCGACGCCTGTCGCCAATGCCGTGGCGGAGATTCGCTCCGAGCTTCACCCCCTCGTCCTCGTGCAGAAGCTCCTCGAGGTGGAAGACGAGCTCGGCCGCGTGCGCGACCCCAAGGAAAAGGGCCATGGACCTCGTACGATCGACTGCGACCTTCTGTGGGTCGAGGGCGAGGAGCACGCAGGTGCCCGACTCACGCTCCCGCACTCGCACCTCGGTGAGCGCGACTTCGTGATCATTCCCATGGAAGACCTCATGCATGATCCCGAGCGTTTTCTCGTTCACGCCGGCATACGGGTCACGCCGCGCGAGAAGCGCGTCGGCCACGTGATGGCTGAGCTCGGGGAGATTTCGTGGGAGTAGGAACGACGCTCCTTGACGACCTGCGCACTGCGGGCCAGGACGGCGCACCTCATGGTACGTTTCGGGTGCGGGAGACGAACGGTGTCCTCGATGTCGCCATCGTGCTGAGACCTGCGGTGGGGATGGCGTTTCTCATGGCCGTTCCGCACGCATGCTCCCTTGGCGTACGTGACGTGCTTCTTGGGATGGGTGCCGTGGGCGTAGGTGTTGCATGGCCGTACGGCGCGTGCGGTGCCGGCGGGACGGTCGTCACCATACAGACGTGTGCGGGCTACGGTGGGGGCATGTTCGTGGTGTGCGACGCCTCGGTGGACCTCTCTCCCGTCGAAGGGGTCGCGCTGCCTTCCGCCGAGGAGCTTGGCGAGGCGATGGCGGCAGGTATCGTCGCTCGTGTCGACGCATGGGCGGCGGGGATTTCCGCCGCAGGACCGGGGGCCACGCCGCTGGGACCGATTCTCGCTGACTACTACGACGCACTCGCCCTCATGGATGCCGACGTCGAGGTCGTCTATCCCAACGGTCGCGTGTTCTGCCGAGGTAGGCTTGCCGGCATCGACGTATGGGGCCACGCGACGGTGCGCACCTCCCTTGGCGGCGAAATCGAGATCGCGCCCGAGCAGGCCAGCATTCGTGCGGCCGAGTGAGACGGGTCCCTGTCGCTAGCGGGCGTTGACGCGCAGCCAGATGTCGCGGATGCCGCGTAGCGTGAGGTCGGGGTCGACCCGGCAGAAGACATCCGTCGCATGGCTCACGGTGCGGGCGAGACCGCCTGTGCCCACGACCGGGGCAGACTCGATGCCCAGCTCCGTCTTGATGCGCGCGACAAGGCCTTCGACCTGTGCCGCAGCACCGATCACGAGGCCCGATTGAACGGCCGTCTCGGTGGTGTCGCCAAGGACGTGCGCGGGCGCCTCGATGGGGACGTCCGAGAGCTTCGCGGCACGATCGAAGAGCGCCGCGGCAGAAACCATGAGACCTGGCGAGATGGTGCCGCCGCGGTAGGCTCCCGTCGCATCGACCACGTCGATGTTCGTGGCCGTCCCGAAGTCGACGACGATGACCGGCGCGCCATAGTCTGCGCGGGCGGCAATGGCATTGGCGATGCGGTCGGCCCCCAGGCTGCGCGGATTGGGCATTCGGATCTCCATGCCGTAATCGTCGCCCGGGAGGACCATGAGCGGCGCATGGCCGAGGACCTCGGTGAGGCAGCGGTCCCATGCGCGCGAGAGCGTGGGCACGACGCAGGCGACACCAGCCTCGGTGACGTCCGCGTAGTCAAAGCCGTCCATATGCAGGTAGCCGCCAAGACGCGAGCGGAGCGTGTCGGAGGTGTCGGATGCGGTGGTGGCCATGCGCCAGCCGTGGCGCATGGTGCCTGTCTCGTCGTAGAGACCGAGCGTGCCCTGGGTGTTGCCTACGTCTATGGCAAGAAACATGCCGCCCCCTAGTGGATGCTGATGCTGAAGAACTCGTAGTCCTGGGCATGACGTGGGATGGAGTACTCGAACGGTACGCCGTCATCGAGAAAACCCACGCTCTTGATCTCGAGGAGCGGCGTGTCCGGCTCGACGTGGAGGCGTTCGCATTCATCCTCGGTTGGCAGCACTGCGCGTATGATGCGGTGGGCGCTGCCGATCTTGAGTCCGAGCTCGCCTTCGATGTAGTCGTAGATGGAGTCGGCCACGTGCTTCTCGCGCAGGCCGGGAATGATCTTTATGGGCATGTAGGTGTATTCGATCACATGGGGCACGCCATTGGCCGAGCGGACGCGGCACACGTGATAGGCAAACTCGTCAGGCTCCATGCCGAGCGCCTCGGCGACCTCCTCGTCGGGATGCACCACGGAGAAGTCGTATACGGTCGTCTCGACCTTCTCGCCGCGCGCCTCGTGCTCGGACTTGAAGCCCGTCATCTGGCTTGACATGTTCCAACCCGAACCCTTGCGGAAGTTCGTGTCGACAAGACCCTTCACGAAGGAGCCCGACCCGCGACGACGTGCCACCAGGCCATGGAGGGTGAGCTCGTCCATGGCCTTCTTGATGGTGATCTTGCTGACGTCGTAGTGCTCGCAGAGTTCGTCGGTGGTGGGCAGCTGTTCGTTTGGCTTGAACTCACCGGCTGCGATGCGTATGCGGATGTCGTCGGCAACGGTCTCGTACTTGAGCATGGGGCGCCTCCCTCTTCTCTATCGAGACACATTCTCGCGTTTCCACGAGAAATAATCCCTCTCACACAAAAAGACCTTGATATTACAGATAGAATGTGTATATTAACAATTAGACATGTATGGCGTATATAAAAGACATGTCTTTTAGATACGCAAAGACCGGCCTACGCCGGAGTGTAGGGAAAGGGAGAGACGGATGGGCTCTAGCAAGCTTCCGCAGGACTTCTTCTTTGGCGCGGCCATGTCGGGTCCACAGACCGAGGGCGCCTGGCAGCGTTTCGGTAAGGTCGAGAACATCTGGGACACCTGGTCAAACGAGCGCATCGAGGACTTCCACAATCGTGTGGGTTCCTACGCGGGCAACGACTTCACCGCTCGATACAAGGAGGACTTCCAGACCCTGCGCAAGCTTGGGCTCACGTCATGGCGCACGTCCATCCAGTGGTCGCGGCTCATGACCCTGGACGGGCAGCTCAACAAGGAGGGTGCGCGCTACTATCACGAGATCTTCTCGGCGGCGGCCGAGGCGGGCCTCACCACCTTCGTGAACCTCTACCACTTTGACATGCCGACCCACCTCTTCCGTCGCGGTGGTTGGGAGAACCGCGAGGTCGTTGAGGCCTATGCCAACTACGCCCGCACCGCCTTTGGCGAGTTTGGATCCGAAGTCGCCTACTGGTTCACGTTCAACGAGCCCATCGTCGAGCCGCAGCAGCGTTACACCACGGGGGGTTGGTATCCCTTCGTGCGCGACTTCTCTCGCGCCTGCACCGTGCAGTACAACATCTCGATCGCCCACGCGCTTGCCACGGGCGAGTTTCGCCGCGCGAAATCTGCGGGCATCGTGCGTGCCGACGCGAAGATCGGCCTCATCAACTGCTTCACGCCTCCCTACACCAGAGAGAATCCGTCGGCAGCCGACCTCGAGGCCGTCCGGATGGTCGACGGGATCGACAACCTCTGGTGGCTCGACCTCGTGGCCAAGGGCAGCCTGCCCGAGGACGTCATCACCACCCTCGAGCAGCGCGGCGTCGTCCTGCCCCGCCGTACGGGTGACGAGGAGATCCTCTCCCAGGGCATCGTCGACTGGCTTGGGTTCAACTACTACCATCCCGAGCGTGTCCAGGCGCCCTCTCGGGACACCGACGAGAGCGGCAGCCCGGTCTTTGCCGACGAGTACGTCTGGACCGATGCCGTCATGAACGAGTCGCGCGGCTGGGAGATTTATCCCAAGGGCATCTACGACTTCGCCATGACCATGCGTGACGGCTATCCCGACCTCGAGTGGTATGTCTCCGAGAACGGCATCGGGATCGAGGGCGAGGACGCCTTCAAGGATGCCGATGGAACCATCCAGGACGACTACCGCGTCGATTTCGTCCGTCAGCACCTCCAGTGGATCGCAAAGGCGATCGAGGACGGCGCCAAGTGCCGTGGCTACCACTACTGGGGTGTCATCGATTGCTGGTCCTGGAACAACGCGTACAAGAACCGCTACGGCTTCGTCGAGGTCAACCTCTCCGACGGCTACAGCAGGCGGTTCAAGAAGTCTGCCGAGTGGCTGATGCGCACAGCCACTTCGCATGTGGTCGAATAGCTCGTCCACGCATAGCTAGTCTGTAAAATGTCGGAGGGAGAAAAAGCAATGGAAGAAAAGGCATCGCCGTTTCTCGACAAGTTCGCCGAGGTTTCGGCCAAGATCGGCAATCAGGTTCATCTGAGGTCGCTCCGTGACGCATTCGCCACGATGACCCCGGTCTTCATCCTCGCCGGTATCGCGGTCCTTATCAACAACGTCGTGTTCCCGCTGTTCCTCGCGGGCGACGCGCTCGTTTCCGTGCAGTACTGGGGAAACGCGATCACGCTCGGCACGATCAGCTTCTCGGCGATCCTCCTTGCCGGGCTCGTCGGGTACTGCTTCGCCAGGAACAAGCGCTTTGATGACCAGATCGCCTGCGTGGTCGTGGGGATTGTCTCTCTCGTCATCATGATGCCCCAGACCGTCACCGTCACCATCGACGCGACGACAAAGGCCACCGCAGACGTCAAGGGTGCGTTCCTCACCACCAGCACGGGCATCAACGGCCTCTTCGCGGCCATCATCATCGGCCTTATCGCCACCACCATCTTCATCAAGCTCTCGGGCGTCGAGAAGCTCAAGGTCAACCTCGGCGAGGGCGTGCCCCCCCGCGGTCGCCGACTCCTTCAACGTCATGTTCCCGATGCTCATCACGCTCTCGATCATGGCCTTGGCGTCCGCTCTGCTCTACAACCTCTTCGACACCAACCTGCTCGCCCTCATCGCCGCCGGCGTCACCGCACCGCTCAAGGACGTCATGAACTCCGGCCCGCTTGCCGTCATCATCATCTACACCTTCGCGAACCTGCTCTTCTGCCTCGGCATCCACCAGTCCACCATCTCCGGCGTCCTTGCTGAGCCCATCCTCACCATCCTCATCGTCGACAACATGGCCACCTTCGCCGCCGGTGGCACCATCCCCGCAGACCACTACATGAACATGCAGATTATCAACACCTTCGCCCTCATCGGTGGCTCGGGCTGCACGCTCATGCTCCTCGCCGACACGTTCCTGTTCTCCAAGAACAAGGCGTCTCGTGACATCGCCAAGCTCTCCGTCCTGCCGGGCATCTTCAACATCAACGAGCCGGTCATCTACGGCTATCCCATCGTGTACAACCTGCCCCTGATCATCCCGTTCGTCCTCATCCCCGACATCCTCATCGCCGCGACCTACGGTCTTACCTGCGCAGGTCTCATCAGCCCCTGCGTGGTCCTGGTTCCCTGGACCACCCCGGTCTTCATCTCGGGCTTCCTCGCCACTGCCGGCGACTTCCGCGCCGTCATCTGGCAGGTCGTCGAGGTCGCACTGTCCATGGCCATCTACCTGCCCTTCATGAAGATCTCCGAGAAGGTTCAGGCCAGGCAGCTCGAGAACGCCGTCGAGGAGTAGCGTCATCGCACGTCGTATCATTGCACCAACGGGGCGGCCGGAATCCGACCGGCCGCCCCACCGCATTCCCGGTCCCCGAGACCGTTCGCAAGGAAGTGGCGCGAGATGCCAGTCAGCGCAGAGCGCAGAGAGGAACGTGTTCGTCATGAGGATCATGCTTGCCTGCAACGCCGGAATGTCGACCAGTCTGCTCGTCCAGAAGATGCGCAAGGAGGCTGCGGCCCAGGGCCTCGACGCAACCATCGAGGCCAACCCCCTCGCCAAGGCCCTCGAGAAGATCGACGGCTTCGACATCCTCATGCTCGGGCCTCAGATCTCCTATGCCAAGGATGATGCGGTCAAGGCCGTGGACGGCAAGATACCCGTGGTCGTCATCGCCATGGCAGACTACGGCCGCATGAACGCCAAGAAGATCATCGCCGACGCCATCGCCGCCATCAACGCCTAGGAGGTACGCCATGGCAGACACCGACCAGCCGGGGCTTGATGACGACATGGGCCCGATGGAGGAGGCGTGCTTCCAGATCATCGCCTCCGTCGGCATGGCCAAGTCCAACTACATCAAGGCGATCGAGATTGCAAGGGACGGCAGACTCGACGAGGCGCGCAAGCTCGTCGAGGAGGGAAACGAGGCCTATCTCCAGGGCCATGAGGTCCACATGGGGCTTCTCCAGGAGGACGCCGCCACCATCGGCAGCATCCACGTATCGCTTCTTCTCGTCCACTCCGAAGATCAGCTCATCCAGGCCGAGACATTCCGCGTGATTGCGCTCGACTTTATCGACCTGTACGAGCGGCTTAACGCCTAGCGCGAAGTCGAGACCCCGTGGCCGCACGTCTCCCCCTCGTGCGCGGCCACGGGGTCATTTATGGAAACGGCCCCCTCGAGGGGCGCGTGCTGTCATACTGGTTCGTATGGTTGGCCGGCGCCTGGGGGAGATGGGTCATGACAGCAGACGGTACCCGCGACATCATGTTTCCAAGGCCGGTCTTCGTCGAGAAGATCTGGGGGGGACGCAAGCTCGAAACCGAGTTCGGCTACGAGATTCCCGATGGACCCGTAGGGGAGTGCTGGTCGATCAGCGCCCACCCCAACGGGGACTGCCTCATCGAGGGCGGCGTGTGGGATGGCCGCTATCTGTCTGACCTCTGGGCCAATGAACCGCAGCTCTTTGATGGTGCGAAGGGTGACCGTTTTCCACTGCTCATCAAGATACTCGATGCCCATGACTACCTTTCCGTGCAGGTGCACCCTGATGACGCCTACGCCATCGAGCACGAGAACGGAAGTCTTGGCAAGAGCGAATGCTGGTACATCCTCGAGGCTGACCCTGACGCGCGCATCATGATCGGGCAGAAGGCCCATGACCGAGACGAGTTCGCCGCCATGGTCGAGGAGCATCGCTGGTCTGAGCTTCTCAACGAGATCCCCATCCATGCGGGTGACTTCTTCGCCATCAATCCCGGCACCGTTCACGCCGTGAAGGGGGCGCTCATCCTCGAGACGCAGCAGTCGTCCGACGTCACGTACCGCGTGTACGACTTCGACCGTAGGCAGCCTGACGGATCGCAGCGCGAGCTCCACATGGCGCAGTGTCTCGACGTGATCGACTTCTCCGCACCGCTGCTTGCCGACGGTGCCGTGAGCGCACCGGAGATCGGTGGCATCACCAAACTCATGAGCTGCACGTACTTTGACGTCTTTCGTGTTCGCGTGACGGGGGGCGCGCCTGTGACCCTGACGCAGGACAAGCCGTTCATGTGCGTCTCCGTCGTCGCGGGTGAGGGCGGAACCGTACGGGCGGGGGAAGGTCCCCTGCATGAGCTCAGGAAGGGGTCGCACTTCCTCGCGCCCTCTGGCTGTGGCGACCTCGCCTTTGTCGGTGACATGGAGCTCATCGCCTCGTACGCCAACTAACTCGTTCGGTACCGCGCGGATGGTCCCGCGGCATCAGTCCACGCTCTTTCTCCATATTGGGGCGGATGTAATCTGTTAGAATACTGCAGCTTGACCAACCCCTCGCCTGGTCGGAAACCAGGCAAACCAAAGGAGTCCCGACATGAAGCAAGGCATTCATCCAGACTACGTGGAGTGCACCGTCCGTTGCACCTGTGGTAACACCTGGAAGACCCGTTCCACCAAGAAGGAGATGACCGTCGACCTCTGCGACAAGTGCCACCCCTTCTATACGGGCACGCAGAAGCTCGTTGACACGGGCGGTCGCGTCCAGCGCTTTACCGACAAGTTCGGTGGCGCCGCACAGGCTCGTCTCGACGCCGCCAAGGCTGCCAAGGAGGCCAAGGCAAACAAGGCCGCCGAGGACCAGGCCGCTCGCAAGGCTGCTGCCGAGGCCAAGGCTGCCGCCAAGGCCAAGCGTGCCGCCGAGTTCGAGAAGCGCGCCGCCAAGGAGGTCACCGTCGAGGAGACCCCCGCCGAGGAGACCCCCGTCGAGTAGGTCGTACGCGCACGTCATGTGGGAAAGAGGGGAGGTCGACTTCGGTCGGCCTCCTTTTTTGGCTCGGTGGGCAGTGAGGTACTCGGTGGGTGTATCGTGCGGACGAGTTTAGCGAGAAAACCCTCCGCACGACACATGCCGGACCTCGTCTTGTCGCGCGCGGACGATTCTTACGAGAAAACCCTCCGCATGCGCACCCCCAACGAGAGGGGTGTCGCATGGGAGGGTTCTTCTGCGGTACTCGCCAGACACAGCCGGGTCAGACGAGCTTGAGCCCGCCGCCGTCGGACTTCTCGCCTGCCGAAGCCGCGTCGAGCACATCGGTGAGCTGCTTGATGCGGCTCGCCGCCTCCTCCTTGGATTCGTGCCTGTAGTTGCAGACGCACTCGGACACGACCGTCTCCATGGCCTTGTTGCGCAGCGCGGCGTCACGGATCTCGCCATAGAAGCCCTGGTGCCTTGCCTGGTCGATGAACTGCTCCAGGTCCTTTTCGGGAACGCTCAGGTAGTGCGTGAACTCGCCGTCGTCCACGCTGAGCTTCCGGACGAAGGCAAAGGCGTCGAGCGCGGCCGCAAGCTCGGCCTCATCGCGAGCCTGTTCGTTGATCGACTCCTCGAACTGCGCGCGACTCACGCCGTTCTGCATGAGGAAGGCGTCGACGCCGAGACCGGCCGCCTGCGCCTGCTGGGCGATCTCGGCCTCGAGGGCCTCGCGCGTTTCGGCGATGTCGGCTGTGGGCACTGACTGGTTGAGGCGCGAGACAAGAATGTCGAGGCACTTCTTGGTCTTGCTCTCCTCGGCACTCCGAATGCCCATCTGACGAAGCTGGAGGCGCACCGCCGACAGAAGCTGGCTACCATCCTCGATGCCCTGGAAGTGCTCGGAGACCCAGGCGTCATCCTGAAGGTCATCTGCGGTGCCGCCGGCCTGTCGCACGATGCTTGCTGCCGCGAAGTCGGTCTCCTCGTCAGTGACGAAGGGAACGGTGACCTCGATCTTGATGGGTTCGACGGAAGAGAGCGTGTAGTGGGCCCTGCCGTCGATCATGAGTGGAGCGGGCTTCTGGATGGGCATGTAGTTCCTCCATGTCTGGTGGTTACTGGGTGCGCTGAAGTACGTAGGTGTCCTTGTACCCGATACTCGTGTCATAGCGAACGAAGAGGAAGGACTCCTCGTGTTGGTAGGAGGTCTCGACCACGGCGACGACCGCGCCGGGATCGTCCGAGGTGCCAAAGCCCAGGGAGACGTCCACCGTACCACCCGCCATCTCGGGAAGCGTGGTGACAAACACGGCGTCACCGCCTAGGCCCGAGGTGCCCGACCCGTCGAGGGTGGCCGTGAACCTGACGTCCGAGAAGACGGTGTCGCCGTCACAGGAGTCGGCGTTGTCTGCGGGATGATCGTGGAAGTGTGCCATCCCAGAGACGGTGCCGCTCAGACGGGCGCCCGACGAGGTGTTCTGATATGAGTCGATGGTAACCTCGAGTGGCGTCGAGCTGGCAGCCAGGCATTTGTTCCCGTCGGTCTCCTGACTCTGGAACGTGCCCGTCCACGTGCCTACGACCGAGTCGTAACCCAAGGTTCTCGCGTCATCGGAGACCTCGATGGAGTCGATCTCCCATATGCCGTTGGCGGCGCGGAAGGCAAAGTGCACGGTGAGCTCGCAATCGTACGCGCCGAAGCCCTCCGGCTTCGTGAGTTCGAGCTTGACGGTGTCGGTCTGGGCCTCGGCATCGAACTCCTCGTCGGCCACGGTCACGTTGGCGTTGTCATAGAGCCCTACGAGAGAGGGCTCGTTCGCGTAGCTGGTGTTGTCGGGATCGTTGACGTGGAGCGCCTGGTCTGCCTTTCCAAGAATGGCGCTCATGTCATCACGCATGCGATTCCGGTCTATGCCGGCCGTCGCCTCGTATGAGAGGCGGACGTTCTGCTCGGTGCCGATGCCGACCCAGCTGCCGTTCACCTTCGCGTAACCGAGGGTGGCGGTCTTGGTTGCGGTGACGGATGCGTTCTTATAGACGGCCGTAACGTCCGCGCTGGCATAGCCCGAGGCGCCAAACTGGGCGGCATCGCTCGTGATCGCAGTCTCGGTGCGCGTTCGCGAGTTTATCCCGATACTGACGAAGGAGAGGTTGCTGGCATTGCCGTAGAGGTCGCAGTCATAGGGGGGTGTCGCGAGTCGCGAAGTGGCATCGGTCTCGATGACATCGGTGGGCGGAAGGTTGCTTGCATGGATGCCGGCCACTACGAGGATGAACACGATTGCGACGGCGCCTACGCCAAGCAGCATGAACGCCGCACGGTGACGTGAGCATGCGTCCCGTATCCCGGCGAGTCCGTGTGGGTGGGAGGGCGCGTGGGCGGTGGGATCGTCGCGGGAGAGCACGCGGGTGCCTGCGGTGAGCGTGGATCCGGCCTCGGGTTCGACCGTCGGCCCCGTCGCGGACCCCGGCTCATGCGCGGGTGCCTCCTCGGGAGCGGTGCTCATGTCATCCGTGGGCTCTTGCATGCCTCTCCTTGCTGACGCGCGTCGCATGAAACCAGTTTCTCACACATCAGGTGCTCCGATGTCGTTCCGATTGCCGCCTTGTGCGTCCCGTGGACGAGGGGCTCCGTCCTCTACCTGCGTGAAAGAATCATCTCTCTCGGTGGTATCCTCACATAGTTACCTACATGTCGCGACGCGGCACTGCGTCGTGGCTTATCCAAGGAGAGCATCATGCGAGACAAGCTTCAGAAGCTCATTGCCGCATATGAGGAGCTTGAGAAGAAGATGGGCGACCCAGCCGTCGCTTCCGATCCCAAGGAATACGCGCGCATCGCCAAGGAGCACGCCAACCAGGCCGATCTCGTGGCCAAGGCGCGGGAGTACATCCAGGCCCTCGACGACATCGACGCCGCGAAAGAGATGCAGCGCGAGACCAGTGACGCGAGCGAGAAGGAGATGCTCCAGGAGGATGTCGTCTCCAACGAGGCCAAGGTCCCAGGCCTCGAGGACGAGATCAAGGTCATGCTCATCCCCGGTGACCCCAATGACGAGAAGGACACCATCATCGAGATCCGCGCCGGCGTGGGCGGCGACGAGGCGGGCATCTTCGCGGGAGACCTCTTCTCCATGTACGAGCGCTTCGCCGCAAGCCGCAAGTGGAAGATCGAGGTCCTTTCGGCGTCACCGTCCGATGCGGGCGGCTTCAAGACCATCGAGTTCAAGGTCACGGGCAACAAGGTCTACTCGGTCATGAAGTTCGAGTCGGGCGTCCACCGCGTCCAGCGCGTGCCAAAGACCGAGAGCCAAGGGCGCATCCAGACCTCGACGGCCACCGTGGCGGTGCTTCCCGAGGCCGATGACATCGACATACAGATCAGCCCCGAGGACCTGCGCGTCGACACGTACTGCTCGTCGGGCCCCGGAGGTCAGGGCGTGAACACGACCTACTCCGCCGTGCGCATCACGCACCTGCCTACCAACACGGTGGTGCAGTCGCAGGAGCAGCGCTCGCAGATCCAGAACCGCGAGGTCTGCATGCAGATGCTGCGTGCCCGCCTCTACGAGATGGAGCTCGAGAAGCAGCAGGCCGAGCAGGGGGCCGCGCGCCTCTCGCAGATCGGTCACGGCAACCGCTCCGAGAAGATTCGCACGTACAACCAGCCCCAGGATCGCGTGACCGACCACCGCATCGGTTTCAACGGCACGTATAACGGCGTTCTTCTCGGCGATACGCTTCCCTCGGTAATCGAGGCGCTCGCTGCCGCCGAGCGTGCCGAGAAGCTCGCACAGGCGGTCTAGACGCGGCAATCACGCAAACGTGCGGCGTCGGCCAAGGTCGGCGCCGCTTTTATTGACGAGCACGGGGGAGCGCATGGCAGAGCAGGAGCCGTGGACCATTCGCAGGATTCTCGCTTGGACGATCGACTATCTCGGCAAAAGGGGTGACGAGCATCCGCGCCTCTCGTCGGAATGGCTTGTCAGCAACGTGACGGGACTCTCTCGCGTCGAGATATACATGAGCTTCGACCGTCCGCTCAGCCGAGAGGAGCTCGATGCCATGCACGCTGCCGTGGCGAGAAGGGCAGCGGGGGAACCGCTCCAGTACGTGACGGGCGAGATGCCCTTTCGGCACATCGTGCTCCACTGCGAGCGCGGCGTGCTCATCCCGCGTCCCGAGACCGAGGTGCTGGTAGACGCTGCGCTCGATGGCGTGGACGCGGCCGTCGCGGCTGGTGTCGAGACCGTGCGCGTGCTCGAGATCGGTACGGGAACGGGCTGCATCGCGCTCTCGCTTGCCTCTGAGCGCCCTGGGACACGTGTGGTCGCGACGGACACCTCGGAAGGCGCCGTCAAGCTTGCCGTGCGCAACCGAGACGCCCTTGGGCTTGAGGATGTCGTGCGTGTGGTTCCAGGAGACCTCGCGTCGGGAGTCGACGCACGACTTGCGGGTACCTTCTCGGTGCTCGTCTCCAACCCTCCCTACATCCCCAGCGCCGTGGTGCCGACCCTTCCCGAGGAGGTCATCGGCTATGAGCCTGGTCTCGCTCTCGACGGGGGCGCGGACGGGCTCGACGTGTTCCGTCGCATCCTGGAGCAGGCGCCGCGAGTCCTGCGGCCGGGAGGTATGCTCTGCTGCGAGCTCTTCGAGGACAACGCGGCCCAGGCGGCCGAGCTCTGTCGCGCGCAGGGTGGCTGGGCGAGCGCGGAGGTGCGCGAGGACCTCACCCACCGTCCGCGCGTGCTCGTGGCCGTGCGGGAGGGGGGTCTTTCCGACGCACTTCCCGAAGGGATGGAGAGCGCCGCACGTCGGGCCGAGCGCATCGTGCGGGCGAGCCAGGACGAGGTGGACGGCGAGGTGGTGAGACGGGCCGCGCACGTGCTTCTCGCCGGTGGGATCGTGGTGGTGCCCACGGACTCCGTGTATGGCCTCTGCTGCACTGCCACGCCGGGCAATCCCGCTCACCGGCGCATCTTCGAGATCAAGCGACGCGACTTGGCGCAGACGCTGCCGTGGTTCGTGGCCGATCCCTCCGGGCTCGACCGCTATGGGCGAGATGTGCCCGAGTGGGCGCATCGCCTGGCGAAGAAGTACTGGCCCGGTGCCCTCACGCTGGTGGTGAGGGCCTCTGACGAGGTTCCTGCGGAGTATGCGCAAGCAGACACCGGGACCGTTGCGCTGCGCGTGCCGGATTCGGACCTCGTGCGCGCCATCGTGCGCGAGACGGGCACGCCCTTGGCACAGACGAGCGCCAACACGCACGGCCAGGCGGCCGCCACGACGGGAGCCGACATAGAAGATCGCCTGCTCGACATGGCCGACCTCGTGATAGACGCGGGACCGGCACCCGTTGCCGTGGCGTCCACGATCGTGGACTGCACCGGTGCCGAGCCACGGGTCCTGCGCGAGGGAGCGATCGCGCTCGGAGACATCGGGGCGTAGGCGCGAGCGGATCCCAGGCCTCCCTCGTCGAACGTTTGCGTGACGGCACTCCTCCTCGTTCCCAACCCGTCAAGGTTGCGTTACGCTACAGCTATCTATGTGAGACCATGCGAGAGGGGTATCCATGCGTGTCGTCGTTGCGTCAGACCATGCAGGCTTCTGTCAGAAGGCGGACATCATCGCCTTCGTAAGAGGGCTTGGTCACGAGGTCGAGGATCTTGGCCCTGCCACTGACGATCGGGTGGACTATCCCGACTTCGCCGACGTCGCCGCACGTCGCGTGGGTGCCGGTACGGCCGACCGCGGGATCCTCATCTGCGGCACGGGACTGGGCATGGCCCTCACGGCCGATAAGGTCGCGGGCGTGCGCGCCCTCCCCATCGACCGCGCGGACTTCGCCGCCCTTGCACGTCACCACAACAACGCGAACGTCGTCTGCCTCTCGGGGCGCTTCGTCGACCTTGATGTCAACGAGGGCATCGTCAAGACGTTCCTCGAGACCGGGTTCGACGGTGGGCGCCACGCGTTGCGTGTGGATAAAATCATGCGTGAGGACGACCCCTCGTTCAAGGGCATCGGCGAGGATTCTGGACTGTAGGACGCAATGCCAGGCAGCACGAGCCCCGTCATCGCGAGCAGATGCCGACCGCGACGCGGACGGCCCGAGTAAAGGAGACACCCTTGTCCTTTGAGCATCTGAGCGAAACCGACCCCGAGGTCATGTCGTTTATCGGCGACGAGCTCACTCGCCAGCGCAACTCCATCGAACTCATCGCCTCGGAGAACTTCGTGTCGCTCTCCGTCATGGAGGCCGTCGGCTCCCCGCTTACCAACAAGTATGCCGAGGGCCTGCCTGGCAAGCGCTACTACGGTGGATGCTGGGCCGTCGACGAGGTCGAGAACCTCGCACGCGAGCGCGTGAAGAGGCTCTTTGGCGCGGGCTATGCCAACGTGCAGCCGCACTCCGGCGCACAGGCCAACTATGCCGCCATCTCCGCCTTCGCCGACCCAGGCGACACGATCATGGGCATGGCTCTCGACAACGGCGGGCACCTCACGCACGGCTCGCCTGCCAACTTCTCCGGCAAGCTCTACCATGCGATCTCCTACGGTCTTGACCCTACGTCCGAGCGCATAGACTTCGATGACGTCGAGGCCAAGGTCAAGAAGTACAGGCCCGTTCTCATCATCGCGGGCGCGAGTGCCTACCCTCGCACCATCGACTTCGAGCGCTTTGCCCAGATCGCACATGACAACGGTGCCGCGCTCATGGTCGACATGGCCCATATCGCTGGACTCGTCGCCACCGGCCGTCATCCCAGCCCGGTGCCCTGCGCCGACGTCGTGACCTCCACGACGCACAAGACGCTTCGCGGACCGCGCGGCGGCATCATCCTCTCCAACACCCCCGAGGTTTCCAAGCGCATCAACTCCGCCGTGTTCCCCGGTTCGCAGGGCGGTCCGCTCGAGCACGTCATCGCTGGCAAGGCCGTGGCTTTCGGCGAGGCACTCCAGCCGGGGTTCGTCGACTATACCGACCGCATCCTCGTCAATGCCAAGGCCATCGGTCGCGGCCTGGAGTCTCGCGGCCTGCGCCTCGTGACTGGCGGCACCGACAACCACCTGCTCCTCGTCGACCTCACCCCTGCGGGTGACGTCACGGGGCGCGACGTCGAGCTTGCGCTCGATGAGGTCGGCATCACCGTCAACAAGAACACGATTCCCGGCGAGAAGCGCTCCCCCTTCGTGGCGAGTGGCATCCGCGTGGGCTCCGCTGCCGCGACCACGCGAGGCTTCGGCGAGCAGGAGTGCGAGCGCATCGGCCAGCTCATCGGTGACGTCGTGCTCCACGTTGACGACGACGCAATCAAGGAGCGCACGCATGCCGAGGTCTGCGAGCTCCTCTCGGTGCACCCGCTCTATCCCGAGCTCGATTAGGCATAGAATTCCTACGAAACGTTCGCGCCACCAGCAGAGAGGCACCACCATGGCCCAGTTTGAGGATCAGCGCTTCACCATCGTCGATCACCCACTCGTTCAGCACAAGCTTTCGATCCTGCGCGACAAGGACACGACCACCAGGGACTTTCGTGAGCTTGTGACCGAGTTGGCAATCCTCGAGGGCTATGAGGCGATGCGGGACCTCCCACTCGAGGACGTCAACGTGGACACCCCGCTCGAGGAGTGCACCTGCAGGCGCCTCGCTGGCAAGAAGATCGCCATCATCCCGATCCTGCGTGCGGGTCTGGGTATGGTCGACGGCATCCTCACCCTCGTACCATCCGCGCGCGTGGGCCACGTGGGCATGTACCGCGACCCCGAGACGCACGAGCCCGTTCAGTACTACTGCAAGTTCCCGCCCGCGATCTGGGATCGCACCTGCCTGGTGGTCGACCCGATGCTCGCCACGGGCGGCTCGCTTACGGCCTGCATCAAGTTCCTCCGCGATGCGGGCGCCAAGGACATCCGCTGCCTCACGCTCGTCTCGGCTCCCGAGGGCGTGCGTGCCGTACTCGACTACGACCCCGACGTGCGGCTCTATACGTGCGCGCTCGATCGCGAGCTCAACGCGAACGCCTACATCCTGCCTGGTCTCGGCGATGCCGGTGATAGGATCTACGGCACGAAGTAGGAGTCGACCCAAGAATCTCCCGAGGATGGCACCCGCTCCGATACGACAGGGTCAAGTCGCTTGCAGCTATTGGTGGCGCGTCATTTTGGGTATGCCTTTCCGCTCGCATCGAGGTCTGCTTCTGAGCGTCAAGGCATACCCAAGGTATCGGGTGGCCTTGGGCATGCGTGCCAGCCGCGTTCTGTTCGTGCTATGTGCGGTGGTCGTCGCGGTAAGCTTGGCGCAGGGCGCCCGCAAGCGGATGGGGAGGGTGGAGATGGACGAGCTGCTCGTTGACCTGCTTGGCGTCGCACTTGGCGTTGCCTCCACCATTCCGATGGCATACTTCCTCGGGAGGGTCGCCATCGGGGGCGGGCGGCGGGACCTCTCGTTTGGGCTTGCCTGTGCGATCGTTCCCCTCGTTGCGATCCAGGCGGCGCTTCTCGTGGTGTTTCTCGTATGCCCTGCGTCGGTCCTGTCGTTCGGGGTGTGCTCGACCGCGAGCTTCCTCGTGGCTGCGCTGGTGGAGGGTCTTGTCGCATGGAGAAGGATGGGGGAGTAGGACTTCCCCGCTCATGCCTCTGCCAAATGTCGAATGTCTGTGAAACCGTGGTTAGGACTATGAGCAGAAAGGGTAAGGTCATGGAAGAATATCGTGTCCTGATTGGGCGCGAGAAGAACGGGTATCAGCAGGCTCGTATGCATTTTGAACGTTCTTCAAAATGATGCGGATGCATCTGTTGGTATGACGTGGGGCTCGGTGCTATCCTCATCTATTGCCAGAATGCTTCGGCGGTTGCCGATGGATGCGGGTAGGGACCGAGAGCGGCTATCATGGAGGGACTGGCTTTCTCAGGCTCACCCAGGTATCTGACCGACGCCCGTCAGGGCGCTTCCAGGAAAGAGAACGTACGACCCTGGTCGCGGCCAAGGAAGGGAAGGACGTAACGTGGACGCACTCTCCAAGCTGCCAGACGAGATGAACGAGCTCATCGACAGCTTTATGACGCATGCCATTGTCGGGGATACCACAGTTGGTCTCACGCAGTATGTCTTCTGGATGAGCGTGGCCATCATCCTGCTGCTCGTCGTGCTTCTCGTGTTCAGGCAGAAACAGTCGCGTGATCTCGTCCCTCAGGGCTTCTTCGTGAACGCGGTCGAATACGTCGTCGAGTTCGTACGTGATGACGTCTGCAAGGGTCTGCTCGGCGATTCCTGGCGCGTGCACTTCCCCTTCCTTGCGGCGCTCTTCTTCTTCATCCTCTTCAACAACATCGTGGGCATCCTTCCCGGTTGTCACCCCGGGACCGGGACGATGGGCGTCACCGCGGCGCTCGCGCTTTGCTCCTTCGGGTACTTCGTGTACTTTGGCTGCAAGAGGAAGGGCGTGGGCGGCTATGTCAAGAGCCTCGCCCCCTCGGGTGTTGCCTTTCCGATAAACATCCTTGTCGCCGTCATCGAGGTCTTCTCCACGTTCCTGCGTCCCATCACGCTGGCGATTCGACTCTTCTGCAACATGTTTGCGGGCCACATCGTCATGGGGACCTTTGCCATCCTGGCCTCACTCTTCTTCGAACCGCTCCTGCAGGGCGTGTCCGTTTCGGCCATTGGTGATGCCGGCGTATCCGTGTTCTGGGTCTTCCTTCTGCTCATCATCTATCTCGTGGAGATTCTGGTCGCTGTCATTCAGGCCTACGTCTTCACGCTGCTCTCCGCCGTCTACGTCCAGCTCGTCGAGCAGGACGAGTAGCGGCGTAACGGAAGTACGGCAACCCGCGGGCGTCGTCCGCTCTTGCATAGGTTCGGTGTAACTCGCCCGGGAGGTCGGGCGAATGGCAAAGGAGGAACTGTGAACGTCATTGGATATGCTCTCGGTGTCATTGGCGCGGGCATCGGCATCGGTCTTGCCGCTTATGGTGCAACCACCTCTATGGCACGTCAGCCTGAGGTCCAGGGTCGTTTGTTCACGATCTTCATCCTGGCTTCCGCCTTCGTTGAGGCGCTCGCCCTTATCGGCTTCGTTGTCGTCCTCATGCAATAGGTACCTTGGACAACGCAGACGAAACGCTAGGTTGGAGGCACGCATGAACAGCAAGATGAACGGGCTCGGGATTGTCGCTGGCGCATCCGCCGCGGCGCTCGTCGCCTCCGCGATCGCGCCTACCACGGCTCTGGCAGAATCGACGACCGGCATGGATCTGCTGATTCCCAAGCCGGCCGAGTTCGTCCCGGCTCTCATCGCCTTCGTGGTCATCTGGGTCATCATGGCCAAGGTGGCCTGGCCCTCCATCCTCGGGATGATGGACAAGCGCCAGCAGAAGATAAAGGATGACCTCGATTCCGCTGCGGAGTCCAAGCTCAAGGCGGCGGAGGAGGCGAAGGAGTACGAGACGAGGCTCCTCAACGCCCAGAAGGAGGCCGATGCCATCGTCGCCCAGGCCAAGAGGGAGGCCGAGGAGGAGCGCACGCAGATCCTCGCGAAGGCCCAGCACGACGCCTCGGACATCATCACCAAGGCACGTGGTGCCGTGGATTCGGAGCGCAAGAAGGCCATGATCGAGCTTTCGAGTTCCGTGGTCGACCTCTCGGTGGACATCGCTGGGAAGATCATCGGTAATGACATGAGTGACGAGGACCAACGCAAGCTTGCGGAGAAGTACCTCGCGGAAGTAGGTACCGTAGATGAGCGCTAACCATGGCGAGGGCGAAAAGATAGAGGCCTACACGAGGGCACTCATGGAGGCCGCCCGCTCCGAGGGCAGGTCCAACTCCGATCTGGTGCAGTGGCAGCATGCCAAGAAGTTCTCGCCCGAGGTGCTCGAGACCCTGAGCGCCATGCACCAGGACGATGCCCTTGACCTCATCGACCAGGTCGCCAAGCATTACAAGGAGCTCCTTGACTCCGAGGACACCACGGTCTCGGTCACCGTGACCACCGCGGTTCCCATGGATGACGCCCTTCGCGAGAAGGTTCGTGCCAAGACGGAGAAGGACCTCAAGAAGCCCGTCTACCTCGTCGAACGCGTCGACCCCTCCATCGTCGGCGGCATTATCGTTGAGGCGCGCGGCAAGCGCTACGACGCATCCGTGCGCGCCCAGCTTTCAAACATCAGGAAGACGCTCTCGTCGACCTTCATCGGGAGTGATGAGCAATGACAGATACCACCAAAAGCCCCGAGCAGCCGGAAATCAGCTCGGAGAGGATCATGGACACCTTGCTCGACCAGCTCGGCACCATCGGGGCAACGGTCGACCAGCAGGAGGCGTCCGAGGTCAGCGAGGTCGGCGACGGCATCGCCCGCGTGACCGGCCTTCGTACGGCCATGGCTGGCGAGCTGCTGCAGTTCACGAGCACCACCACCGGCCGCAGCGTATACGGCCTCGCCCAGAACCTGGACGAGGAGGCCGTCGGGGCCGTCCTCTTTGGGGACGCGGATGCCATCAAGGAAGGTGACGAGTGCCGTACCACCGGTCACGTCATGGACATCCCGGCGGGCCACGCCATGCTCGGTCGCGTCGTCAACTCGCTGGGCCAGCCAATCGATGGCCTCGGGCCCATCGATACCTCGCATCGTCGTCCGATCGAGTTCAAGGCCCCTGGCATCATGGCACGCCAACCGGTCTGCGAGCCGGTCCAGACGGGCCTCATGGCCATTGACGCCATGGTGCCGATCGGACGAGGCCAGCGCGAGCTCGTCATCGGCGACCGTAAGACGGGCAAGACGTCCGTTGCGATCGATGCCATCGTCAACCAGCGCGAGACCGACATGGTCTGCATCTACGTCGCCATCGGCCAGAAGGCCTCGACGGTTGCCACCATCAGGGAGTCGCTGCTCCAGCATGGCGTCCTCGACAAGACGGTCATCGTCGCGGCCACCGCCGCCGATGCGGCACCCATGCAGTACATCGCCCCCATGGCAGGGGCTGCCATCGGAGAGTACTTCATGTACAACGACGAGTACGGCAACCCCGCCGATGCCGAGCATCGCGGTGGTCACGTGCTCGTGGTCTACGACGACCTCTCCAAGCAGGCGGTGGCATATCGTCAGATGGCGCTTACGCTTCACCGTCCGCCAGGACGCGAGGCGTACCCTGGCGACATCTTCTATCTCCACTCGCGCCTTCTCGAGCGCGCCTGCAAGATGTCCGACGCCAACGGCGGCGGCTCCCTCACGGCGCTCCCGATCATCGAGACGCAGGAGGGCGACGTCTCCGCCTACATCCCCACGAACGTGATCTCGATCACCGACGGGCAGATCTACCTGCAGTCCAACCTCTTCTTCCAAGGCCAGCGCCCAGCGGTCGACGTGGGCATCTCCGTGTCGCGCGTCGGTGGCGACGCGCAGGTGAAGGCCATGAAGCAGGTGGCGGGTACGCTGAGGCTCGATCTCGCGAGCTATCGCGAGAAGCAGTCCTTCGCGCAGTTCGGCTCGGACCTCGACGCGACCACGCAGTACCAGCTCAATCACGGTGCGCACATGATGGAGCTGCTCAAGCAGGGTCGCTACGCCGCGCTCGACGTCGAAGACCAGATCGTGTCCATCTTCGCCGCGAAGGAGAACTTCCTCGATGACATCGACCTCGACCATGTGAGCCTGTTCCGAGACGAGCTGGCACAGTACATGCAGGAGAGGCACCCAGCGCTGCGCAAGTCCCTCAGCGATGGCAAGATCAGCGATGAGGCCTCCAAGCGCCTGAAGCAGCACATCGCAAGCTTCAAGGAGCACTTCCTGTCGACGTGTCCCAACAAGGTCAAGGAAGAGGATGTCACCGCCAAGGCTGAGAGCAACAAGACGAATGCGCTAGACCAGAACGTAAAGGTTGGGGAGTAGCCATACATGGCCAACCTTCGTGAGATATCAAGACGGATGACGTCCATCTCGAGCACCATGCAGGTGACGCGTACCATGGAGATGATCTCCACCGCACGAATCCGCAAGGCGCTCGAGAGGGCGGAGCAGGCCGCTCCGTACAAGGACGCCATCACCAACATGCTTGCCAACGTGGCCTCCGCTGGGCTTGATGACGAGCAGCCGTTGCTCATCCGCCACATCGCGGAGAGAAACGTCCTGTTCATCATCGTCGCGTCCGACCGCGGGCTTGCTGGCGGATTCAACGTCCTTCAACAGCGCGCCGTCGAGCGCGAGATGGCTGCCCTCAGGGCCCGTGGCATCTCGTCGTCCGTCATCACCTGCGGACGAAAGCCAACCGAGTACTTCGCGTATCGTAAGATCGACTTGGCCATGTCGTTCGTGGGCATCTCGTCCGAGCCGACGATGGACGAGGCGGATCGTATCGCCTCCTACGTCATGGACGGCTACGTCTCCGGAAAGATCGATCGCGTCATGCTCCTGTACTGGCACGCGAGGAACCGCGTCGATCAGGAGCAGGTCACCGAGCAGCTTCTCCCCATCACGAGGGAGCGGCTCATGATGCCGAACAAGCCGCGCACCCGTGAGGCGCTCTCCGCAGTCGAGCACGAGCTCTATTCCGACTACCGCTTCGAGCCCTCGGCCGGTGAGGTGCTCGGCTATCTGATGCCGGCGTATTTCCGCACGGTCATCTACCACGCCCTGCTCGACTCGGCCGCTGCCGAGCACGCGGCCAGGCGTCGCGCCATGCAGTCTGCCACGGACAACGCGAAGGACGTCCTGGACAGGCTCGGAAGGACGTACAACCGCGAGCGTCAGGGTGCCATCACCACCGAGCTCAACGAGATCATCGGCGGTGCTTCCGCATTGGAGGACTACTAATGTCAGAAACGCTTGAAGAGACGCGAAGCCCTCTCGAAGAGGCCGCATACCAGAAGATGAACAAGACGGTGGGCACGGGCAGCATCACCCGCGTCGTGGGTCCTGTCGTGGACGTGCAGTTCCGAGATCAGGTGCCGGCCATCTACACCGCTCTCGTCGTCGAGGGCGAGACGCCCATGGGGGAGGTCTCGGCGGTTCTTGAGGTCGAGTCGCAGCTTCCCCACGGTGTCGTGCGCACCGTTGCGATGTCATCGACGGACGGTCTCCAGCGTGGCCTTCACGTGCGCGACACCGGTCGACCGATGATGATGCCTGTGGGCGCATCCACGCTCGGTCGCGTCTGGAACGTCATGGGTCAGCCTGTCGACGGCAAGCCCATCCCCGATGACGTCCAGTACTACCCGATCCACCATCCCGCGCCGGCGTTCGAGGACCTCACCACCCAGACCGAGATATTCGAGACCGGCATCAAGGCCATCGACCTTCTCGAGCCCTACGTCCGTGGCGGCAAGACGGGACTCTTCGGTGGTGCCGGCGTCGGCAAGACGGTACTCATCCAGGAGCTCATCAACAACCTCGCCCAGGAGCACGGCGGCACGTCGGTCTTCACCGGCGTCGGCGAGCGTACCCGCGAGGGCACCGACCTCTTCCTCGAGATGACCGAGTCCGGTGTCATCACCAAGACCTGCCTGGTCTACGGCCAGATGAACGAGCCGCCCGGAGCCCGCATGCGCGTCGCCCTCGCTGGCCTCACCACCGCCGAGTTCTTCCGCGACCAGGGCCAGGACGTCCTGCTCTTCATCGACAACATCTTCCGCTTCTCGCAGGCCGGCTCCGAGGTCTCCGCGCTTCTCGGCCGCATGCCGTCCGCCGTCGGCTACCAGCCCACGCTGGCAACCGAGATGGGCGAGCTCCAGGAGCGCATCACATCCACCAAGGAGGGGTCGATCACATCGGTCCAAGCCGTCTACGTTCCTGCCGACGACCTCACCGACCCGGCTCCCGCCACCACGTTCACGCATCTCGACGCCACCACGGTCCTCTCGCGCTCCATTACCGAGCTGGGCATCTATCCGGCCGTCGATCCGCTGGCAAGCTCGAGCTCCGCGCTCGATCCCTCCATCGTGGGCGAGGAGCACTATCGCGTCGCCATGGCGGTTCAGGAGACGCTCCAGCAGTACTCCGACCTCCAGGACATCATCGCGATTCTCGGCATGGACGAGCTCTCCGAGGAACAGCAGCTCGTCGTCTCCCGCGCCCGCAAAATCCAGCAGTTCCTCTCGCAGGCGTTCCACGTGGCCGAGAAGTTCACCGGTAACCCTGGCGTGTTCTGTCCGGTCGATGACACGGTCCGCTCGTTCGCCGCCATCATCGATGGCAAGTGCGACGATATCCCTGAGCAGGCGTTTCGCTTTGCCGGAGATATCGAGGACGTGCGCCGCCGTGCTGCCGAGATGCAGGCCAAGGACCAGGAGTAGGACAACATGGCTGACCTTAACTGCCAGTTCGTGCGTCCCGACAGGCTCCTCTTCGGAGGGCCTGTCGCGAGTGCCATCCTCGTTACCGTGTCGGGCGAGCTTGGCGTGTGGCCCGGGCATGCACCAGAGATCTGTGCGCTCGGTGACGGTGTCGTCCGCCTGCACCTTCGCGAGGAGGACGGCGGCGGCACCGTGAGGGTCGTCATCTCGGGCGGATACGCCCAGATCAACAGCAATGAAATCATCGTCCTTGCCGATCACGCGCGTCGAACCGACGATATCGATCCCGATGTCGTCCGCACCACGCGCGAAGAGGCCTTCGACGAGCTGGAGAAGTATCCAGAAGGAGATCACAGGCGCGCATACTACGAGAACAAGATCAAGTGGTGTAACCTTCTCCTGAAGCAAGTCGCCGAAACCCAGAGCGCCTAGTCACGGAGGATTCTTGGACGTCATCAAGATTGAGGGCGGTCACCCCATAACTGGTGAGGTTACCGTCGAGGGCGCGAAGAACTCTGCGCTCAAGCTCATGGCTGCCACCATCATGGCGCCAGGGGTGACGACCTTGCGCAACGTCCCCAACATCGCAGACGTGCACATCATGGGCAAGGTCCTCAAGTGCCTTGGGGCAAAGATAGAGGTCGTTGACGTTCATGAGCTGCGCATCGATACCACAGGCGTGGACAAGTGGGAAACGCCGTACAGCTTGGTCGCGCAGATG
>Ga0268359_12295_pt1 | contig 25989 bp, 24 predicted proteins | sample BioMet11_FD_194416 | JGI IMG/M metagenome (GOLD analysis project Ga0268359, IMG submission 194416) | Sewage microbial communities from Oakland, California, United States - Biofuel 11 (PacBio Assembly) | ecosystem: Engineered > Wastewater > Sewage > Unclassified | place: USA: California | collected...
ATTCAGCCAACCCGAGGAGGTTGTCATGGGACACCCGACCATTTATCCCACAGGGGTAACCGTCTATAATCCGGAAAAAGCCTGGAGCGGATTCACCATTATTCAGGCGCCGGACAACGGGTGCGTTGCTGCTTGGCATGAACGGGCATGAAATACGCATGTGGAAGGACGTTCACGGCTTTCCCAACAAGATGTTTCCCGGCGGCATGCTCATGGGCAGCACCGGCACACGCCACCCCAAGCACGGCCTTCAGGACCAGCTCGACCTCGTGCAGATAGACTGGGACGGAAAAATCGTATGGAAGTTTGACCGGGCCGAATTTGTGGAAGATCCGGGCCAAAAGAGCCAGTGGATGGCTCGCCAGCACCACGACTTTCAGCGGGAGGGCAGCTCCACCGGGTATTACGCCCCTGGTCAGGAGCCCAAGATCGATTCGGGCAACACCCTTGTTCTCTGCCACAAAAACACCGTGCAGCCCTATATCAGCGACAAAACGCTGGTTGACGACGTCATCTACGAAGTGACCTGGGACGGCGACATCGTGTGGGAGTGGAACTGCTCTGACCACGCCCATGAAATGGGCTTTGGCGAGGGCGGCGCTCAACGCCATGTGCCGCGACCCCAACTATCGCGGCGGCACGCTGATCGAAGACGCCCCCGGCGTCGGCGACTGGATGCACGTCAACTCCATGTCCACTCTTGGTCCCAACAAGTGGTTTGAGGCGGGCGACGCCCGCTTTCACCCTGACAACATCATCATTGACGGCCGCGAAACCAACATCATCCTCATCCTCGACAAAAAGACCGGCAAGATCGTCTGGCAGCTGGGCCCCGACTACGACCGCAGCCCCCGAGGACAAGGCCATAGGCTGGATCATCGGCCAGCACCACGCGCACATGATCCCCAAGGGTCTGCCCGGCGAGGGCAACATTCTGGTATACGACAACGGCGGCTGGGCCGGTTACGGCAGCACCAACCCCGGTGCGCCCAAGGGCGTCAAGGCCGCGCAGCGCGACTACTCGCGCGTGCTCGAAATAGACCCCGTGGCCCGCAAGATCGTCTGGCAGTACACCCCGCACGAAGCAGGCTTTCTCGTGCCCCTCGACGCCAGCCGTTTTTACAGCCCATTTATCAGCTCGGCCCAGCGTTTGCCCAATGGCAACACGCTCATCTGCGAGGGCTCGGACGGCCGCGTGTTTGAAGTGACCGCAGAGCACGAAATAGTGTGGGAATACATCTGCCCGTACAAGGGGCACATCAGCCTGCCCATGAACTGGGTGTACCGCGCCTACCGCCTGCCCTACTCATGGGTGCCGCAGGCCGCCGTGCCGGAAGAAAAAGCCATTGAGCCTCTGGAAGTCAAAACCTTCCGCGTGCCCGGCGCGGCCCCCTTTGGCCCCATGTCTGAAGTAAAGGTTGAAGGCACCATCGGTTACTACAGCGGCGCAGGCCACTGCGTGGCCGCGACGGAATAATCCCCCGGCCCATACCCGCCTTCCTGCAGGGGCCTCGCCGTCGGGCGGGGTCCCTGTTTTTTGGGCAACTGCTCTGCGCGTAATGGATATACCGCTGGAGCGGCGCTATGCGGCCAGGGCCTGCAACAGCCCCCAGCGCAAAGCATTGCCCCAACCATCGCCCCCCGTTAATCTGCCGTAAAAAAGCCTCGCAAAGCGGCAGGGCTGCGCCGTCTGCAAGGGACATTTTTTTACCTGGCGGCGCCAAATCCGCCCATAAAAAAAGGCGGGAGAGCGCACCCTCCCGCCATATCAGCCACTGGCCGCAAAAATCAGAACGAGTAACGGAAGGTCAACGAAACTCGCCAGTTATCGCGATACTGCGAGTCTTCCACACCATGCCAGGTGCCGCCGTCCAGATGCAGGTTCACATAGGCGGCTTCCACATTCATCTGCAGGTTGTCGTAAATTTTGTAGGTATTGGAAACACTGCCCTCCCACGCGTGGTCGGTGGTCGTGAGGTAGGCCATGGGGCCGTCCGCCCGGCTGGGATAGCTTGTCATATTGGCTTTGCGGGGCATCTCCGCACTGTTGGTGCCCTGAAAATACGCCAGCTTGAAGGTATGGGTCAGGTCATTGATAAAGCTGACGTCCTTGATGGTACCCACAACGCCTGCCAGACCGCCGGGGTTGTGGCCCAGCACTTTCCAGGTATTGAGGTCAAAAAAACCGCCGCCAAAGCCCAGGGGCGTGACCGGCCAGGGGGTGTTGAACTGGGGCAGACGCTCTGAACCGTTGTAGGGGTTGCTGTCGTCGCCGCTGCCGTACCAGGCGGTCACGCCGGGCGTGCCCCAGGTGCACTTGTAGTCAACGCGCAGGGCCGCGTACCAGCCCTGACGCACCAGGTCAAACGTCTTTGCCTGCCCGCTTGAGCTGAACTGGGTGTAGTCTTTAAGCTCGCCCATATCCACGCGGCCATAGGTAAACTCTGCAGCGATATCAAATGGTTCGATAGTCGTGAAATCAGTGGTCAGCCCGGCCCAAAAACCGTTGCCCCAGGTATTGTTGGCGTTACGGTACTTTTTTTCAAAGGTGCTAAAGTAGTTGCCGCCGCTGCCAAGCACGGGCATGAGCCCGCCACGCGGAGCATAGATGGCTGGCTCGCGCTGGTCGGTATTGGTGTTGATGCCCCGCAGGCTGTTTTGACCAATAAGGCCGTACATACCCCAGGGAGTAATTTTCATGCCGTTGCCGGTGATAGGCAAGGTCAGTGCAAACAGGTCGAGGTTATCAAGGTAGTTTTTTTGCGTCTGGCCGTTTTGCGTAATTTCTGAATTGTCATTATAGGGCCGTGCCCAAAAACCGGAAACTCCAAACTTGTACTCGCCGCTGGTCGCCAGAGGCGAACTGACGGTCACGCCGGTGGAATACTGCCCGTACACCGCGCTCCAGTCAGTGACGTAACCGGGCAAAAGCTGCGGCTGCATGCCCATGCGCACTTTTACGTCCGTTTTGGGCACGATCCAGTCAATATAGGCATGGCGCACGCCAAGGTTTTTTGTGCCGTCCGCCCCCAGGGACGCGCCGTCGGCAGAACGGCCCCAGTTCATGGTGCCGGTGCCCACCGTAAACATGAGGCTGCCCGACACGTTTTCGCTGGCTATGGCGTCTATCTGCGTGCGCAGGCGCTCCATGGCCCCAAAGGTGTCGCTTCCTTTGATGCCGCGTGGAAGCACGTTGGATGTTTCAAAACTGATGTCAAAGGCCCCCTTTACCTTGAAATCAATGGCGTCGGCGGTTTGCGGCGCAAGCAGCAAGCCTCCGGCAAGCAACAATCCCAGCATGTTGTCACGGACAGCTTTCATCATTCCTCCTGTGCAAGTTGGTGCAACCAAACAGAACCTTTATCCAACAATGCTCTGTAGTGGCTTTTTCCACAGGCTTGCACCGTTGCCGGAACAACATTTTTGGAAAAAGTTTATTTTTTCACAATTACCGGCAACGCTTACCCATAATTCATACAACTAAATAATTTAATTAATATTTATTATAAATGTGAAATAATATCTCTAAAATGTTGCCGTAACAACGTCGCCAATAATCCCGCTGCTCTAGGTTTTTGAACCAGGATCGGCCAGTGGATGATTTTTTTCACAAAACATGCGAAGTGGCAGACAATGAAAAGGAGAGGCGCAATGCAGGATTCGCCGCGCATCAGCAATAACTACTTTGACGGCCTTGCTGTTACAGGACGTCATAAGGCTGTGTTCTTTATCATCATGATCGCATACTTTTGCGAGCAGATGGATAACTGGAACTTCGGCTTTATCGCCCCCGCGTTGATGCACAACTGGGGCCTGACCATGAAGGACATTGGCACTGTTACCTTTTGGTACTTTACGGCCATGACCTGCGGCGGTTTTGTCGGCGGGTTCATCTCAGACATTATTGGCAGGCGCAAAACCTTTCTTATTGCGATCACCCTGTTTTCCACAGCGTCCATCATCAACGGCCTTACTGACAGCTTCCAAGTATTTGTGGCGTCGCGCGCGCTGACGGGCTTTGGCGTGTTTTGCCTCATGGTATGTTCGCAGGCCTATATTGCAGAGATGGCCCCGGCCGAGAGCCGCGGCAAATGGCAAAACATGGTCGCCGGCGTTGGTTTTTGCGCCGTGCCGGTCGTAGGCCTGCTTTGTCGGCTGATCATTCCTCTGCATGAAGAAGCCTGGCGCTACATTTTTTATATGGGCGGCATAGGCTACATTGCCCTGATCGTTGCCTGGCGCTACCTGGACGAATCACCCCGCTGGCTGGTTGCGCGCGGCCGCATCGCCGAGGCCGAAGCCGTCATGAAGGACATTACCGGCAAAGACATCGACCTTGCCGCAACCGCCAGCAAGTGCCTGACCGGCAAACCCCCGATCAGGGAAGTACTGCTTGGCATGTGCAGCCCCAAGTACCTCAAGCGTACGCTTGTCATTTTTTTGCTGGTTGTGTGTACCAACCCCGCCACCTTTGTGGTCACCAACTGGACGGCCACCCTGCTCAAGGCGCACGGGTTCCCTCTTGAAGACACCCTCATGGCCACCACGCTTATTTCCATCGGCGTGCCGCTCGGGCTGTTTGCCTCCAGCTCGTTTACCGACATGGGCGGGCGCAAGATTCCCATTGTCGTCATGCTGGCCACAATGGCGGTACTGGCCCCCATCTTTGGCAATGTGAGCCAGTACTGGGTTGTGGTCCTTATAGGCGCGATACTTACGGCCTTTGTCATGGGCATGGGTTTCACCGTTTTTTCCTACACTGCAGAGTCGTACCCCACGCACCTGCGCAACACCGCCACCGGCTTTCACTCGTCCGTCGGGCGTCTGGCCGTTGCCTTTTCACAACCTCTCATTCCTGTTGTCTATGCAGCATACAGCTTTGACGGAGTGTTTTATATTTTCAGCCTGCTGTGCATCATACCCGCCATTATCGTTGGCGTATGGGGTGCCCGCACTGGCGGCAAGTCGCTCGAAGACATTGCCTAGCCAGCTGGAATATCAAGACAATACCAACATCGACGTCTGCAGCTTTGTCGAATCAGGAGGATTTATCATGGGCATAACCCTTTACACTGCGCCGGACTGCATCCGCTGCAAGATTGTCAAAGCCTTTCTTGCCGAACGCGGGCTGGCGTACGACACCATAGATTTCAAGGCCGACGCGCAGGATTTCAACACCTTCTACCGCACAAACCGCAAGGCCATTTATCGCAACCCGGAAGGTGTGGAGTTTCCCCTGTTTGCCGACGGACAGGTCATCAAGCAGGGATCGGGCGAAATCATCGCCTATCTGCTTTCGGGCCATGCGCTTGAGACCTGCGTTACCCGCAGCGACATGCTGCACGGCAAAATTGCGGGGCTCTATCCCTCGCAGTGTCCCGACGGGCAGGAAGACAACTTTGAAATTCTTGTAAACAGGCTGGCCGCTGGCGGGTTGCAGGTATGGCTGCAAACCGACGGTCGCAAGGCAGACCTGTTGGCAAACCTGCTCAAGATCAAAGACGTGCACGTTATCTGCAATGTTGTGGGCGGAGCAGAAGCAAGCGCAAAAGTTTTTGGCGGTGCGCCAAGCAAGGAAGAGCTGTCAAAAACACTGGCCCTGGTACAGGCAACCGCCGACGGCACGGTGCGCTTTCTGGCCATGCCGCTGCCCAATGGCAACGCCTGGGCCTGGCCCACAAGGGACGATGCGGCGGCAGCGGCCAAAATGGTGGCCGAGGCCTGCGGCCAGCCCACGCTGCCCTACGGCATTACCCCCGTCACGGCTGATATGGTGTGGGATATGCACGGCCTTGCCCCCCTGCCCGACCAGAAACCTGCTCGTCTACCGCTCTGCCGCGCGGCAGCATCTGTTCAAGGCAGACATAGTTAAATAGGGGGCGCAATATGCAAGCATTCGATATTATCATAGTGGGCGGCGGCCCTGGCGGAACAACGGCTGCGCAGATTCTTGCGCGGGCGGGCAAAAGCGTTGCCCTGGTGGAAAAAACCCACCTCGGCGGCACATGCCTCAACTGCGGCTGCATCCCCACCAAGATGCTGCTGGGCGCGGTAGCCCCGCTGGCCCTCCTGCATGCCCAGCAGCGAACCCGCGTGGCAAAAGGCGACATAACCGTTGATTTTACGGCCCTGCAAACGAGGGTGAGCCGCTTTACCAGGGGGACAAGCCAAACGCTTGGCAAAAACCTTGGCAGCCTGGGCGTGACGGTTTTTGAAGGGCGCGGCGAGGCCCTGGCAGCAGGCGCAATACGCGTGCATGCCGATACCAGCCATACCGACCTGACCGCGCAGCACATCATCCTGTCCTGCGGCTCGTCGTCCGCGTCCTTTCCCGGTCTGACGCCCGACCATGACTGCGTGCTGGACAGCACCGACCTGCTGCATATCCAGTCTGTGCCCGAAAGCCTCGTCATTGTGGGGGCCGGGGCCATCGGCCTTGAACTGGGCGACTTTTTTTCGGCCATGGGCAGCAAGGTCACCATTGTGGAGGCTGCGCCTCACGTTGCCCCCCTTGAAGACGCTGATATCGCGGCGGAACTGCGCCGGGCGCTGCAAAAAGGCGGCATAACCTGCCACGAAGGCGCACGGGCCAAGGATTTGCGCACCAACGACGGGCAGGCGCAGCTCACCCTGGACGACGGCACGGTCATTACGGCCGCCAAGGCGCTGGTGGCTGTGGGCCGCACGCCCAACACCGCCGGGCTTCGCGCCGAGCAGCTGGGCTGCAGCCTCAACAGGCGCGGTTATGTGGAGACTGACGGGTGCTTGCAGGCTGCCCCCAATGTTTGCGCCATAGGCGACGTCAACGGCCTTGTACTGCTGGCGCACGCTGCGGAGCATCAGGCTGTGTACGTGGCCAACCGCATCCTCGGCAATTGCCAGCACGAGTTCCAGTCTGGCCCTGTACCCTCATGCGTCTATGGCGCAACCGAGGTCATGCGCGTGGGCCAGACGGCAGAAGCCCTGTTGCGCGAGGGCAAAAAGTTGAGGTTTCGCAGGCTCCCCTGTCGCTCAACCCCATTGCCCAGGCCAGCGGCGGCACATCCGGATTCGTCAAGGTGGTCTGGAGCGAGGGGCGCATCGCGGGTATCGCCGCTGTAGGGGCTGGTGTATCGCACCTTGTCATGGTGGCCCTGCTGCTCATCAGGGGCGGCTATACAGCGCAGAATCTGCACGAGGTGATGTTTGCACACCCCACGCTGGATGAAATCGTACCCATGGCCATCACAGCGCCCAAAACCAGCGTGACGCTTCCGTAACCAGGCAACAGACAAAGGAGATGATCGTGAATTTTCCTCACGACAGAAGATACCATGCGGATCATTTGTGGGCGCAAGACCAGCCTGACGGCAGCTGCCTGATAGGCGTTACAGACTTTGCGCAGGACCAGCTGGGCGGCGTGATCTTTGTGGATCTTCCCGCTGTGGGCACTAGCTTCAGGCAGGGGGAGTCCTGCGCTTCCATTGAATCCGTCAAAGTCACCAGCGAGGCTATTATGCCGGTTTCCGGTCAGGTTACAGCCACAAACGAAGCCCTCGCCGATGCGCCAGAACTGCTCAACAGCGATCCCTACTCCCAGGGCTGGCTGATAAAGGTAACGCTCACAGCACCGGACGAAGGAGGCTGCATCACAGCCGAGGAATATGCGCAGGCCGTGGCCAGCTGACATTAGCCATTCCGGACCCCCGAAACAACAGCCCCGAAAAATTGCCGTTTTCGGGGCTGTTGTTATTGGTGCGTGTTGCCTTGCAGGCACGCGCGCAACACGCCATTTGCAGCAAGACAATCACATTTCACAGCGACGCGCAGGGCAGGGCCAAGCCTTTTTTGCCCTTGCGTTTTCGCTGCTAACGGTAGCTGCAAAGGCGGGCGCACTGCAAATTTCATTGATAATGCCGCGCTGTACAGAAAAAGTCAGGCTGCCAGCTAATATATAATTTTATATTAGGATAGAATTTTTATTACAAACAATACAATTGATAGTAACCTATGCAATTTTACTGCAATTTATTTATTATAAAAATAATTATTTAAAATTAGCTACGTTACATAAAAATATCGGCTATACCAATTGGATAACCACATTGAGTACCATAATGTTTTGTGCTTTCTGGACGTTAGTCAATTCGAATTATACGGCAGGCAACAAAGTAGATATGCAATAAAAAAAATGCAAAATATATTTTGCATAAGCAAGTAAGAGTAAATATTTTTAAACACCGGAGACACACAATGAAGTTGTCAGCAAAACTGATTACTTTATCAACAATTCTTGCCTCGTTTTCTGCAATAATTGGCATTCTTGCGATTTTTGGAATGTCAAACATAAACAAAGACACACAGGATCTTTCAAAAAACTGGCTTCCAACAATAAAAATTGTTGGCGAACTCAACGGCTTTGTCAATGAATACAGACGCAACGAGCTTGTTTACATTTTGGCGTCCGATCCCGCACTCAAGAGCGAGTACGAAGGAAGACTGCACAAAACAGAAGCTAACATAAAGAACAAGATCAAGCAGTACGAGCCGCTGATATCTGAGCCGGAAGAAAAGGCCGCCTTTCCAAAGTTTCTGGACGCCTGGAACAAATACATCGAAAACCACAAGCTTGTAGTGGAGCTGGCAAAGCAGAATAAAGAAGAGGAAGCGACAGCAAAAGTCCTTGGTGGGGCTCGCGACAACTAACTTTAGCGCATTGACCTATCTGTCTACAATTATTGAGGCCAACAACAAAGGTAGCGAAAAGTCGGCCCTCGATGCAGAAGCCGCCTACGATAATGGAAAAATTCTGAATATCTGCCTGATAATCTTTTCAATTTCAGCCGCCTCCATTATCTCCATATTGATAATTAAGGGTGTGCTGAAACAGCTGGGCGAAGACCCCGGCTACCTGCATGTTGTCGCCAGCGAAATCGCATCGGGCAACCTGAATGTGCAGTTCAAGCCCTTTAAGGGTGACGGCGGCGTGTACGGTGTCATTATAAAAATGGTCGACAAGCTGAAAGAAGAAATTGCCATAGCCGAAAGTAAATCCCGCCAGGCCGAGCAGGAGGCGCAGTCGGCGCAAGAGGCCAAAATATTGGCCGACGAGGCCACCCAAAAGGCGGAACGCGCCAAGGCCGAAGGCATGTTCCACGCGGCTACGCAGCTTGAACGGGTTGTGGAAATTGTTTCTTCCGCTACCGAATCGCTTTCAGCGCAAATTGTCCAATCAAGCCGCGGCGCCGACGAGCAGTCCAACCGTGTGCACGAAACCGCCACCGCCATGGAAGAAATGAATGCCACAGTGCTTGAAGTGGCAAGAAATGCGCAGGAGGCGGCCAATGCTTCGAGCCACACCAAGTCGCAGGCTGCGGAGGGGTCGCAGGTTGTCCATGAAGCCGTCACGGGCATCGAATCCGTTCAAAAGCAGTCGCTGGCCATAAAAGAAGACATGTCCGTACTGGGCAAGCAGGCGGAAGGAATTGGGCAGGTGCTCGACGTAATCGCCGATATCGCCGACCAGACCAATCTGCTGGCTCTTAACGCAGCCATTGAAGCGGCACGCGCGGGCGAAGCCGGTCGCGGATTTGCGGTTGTGGCCGACGAAGTGCGCAAACTGGCCGAAAAGACCATGACCGCCACCCAGGAAGTGGGCAAGGCCATTACAGAAATACAGAACGGCACGCGAAAAAACATTGAAAGCGTGGAAACCATGGCCACAGCCATTGAACACGCCACCACACTTTCTGCCCGCTCGGGTGAATCGCTCTCGCAGATTCTGGCCTTTGTCGACCAGGTCAATGACCAGGTGCGTTCCATTGCCACGGCCAGCGAGCAGCAATCCGCAGCCAGTGAAGAGATCAACCAGTCGGTCGAGCAGGTGGCTACCATCTCTGCCCAAACAGCGCAGGCTATGGGCCACGCCCACGAGGCCGTCACCGAATTGCTGCAGCAGGCGCAGGTGCTGAAGCAGCTTATCCAGGAAATGAAAAACCAGGGCGCGGCAGCCTGACGACCGCCCCACCCCGTCCATATTGCAAAGGCCGCCTTTTTTACCGGGCGGCCTTTGCTGTTTGCGGTGTTCCCTCCTGGCGGCGCGTAAGCGATGCTGGCTTATCATAACGGCGCCCAGCACCAGGGCGGAAGCCACACGCGGTACACGCGGCCGCTGCCCTGCTCAAGACCGCGCGGCGCAGCTACCGACGGAAAGTCTACCGCAAAGAGGGGGTTGATCCTTCTCCACTGCGGGAGAGTCAAAAAACGGACAAGGGCTGCGACATCAGAGGCGAGCCGCCGCACGCTGTCGTTAGTCAACTGGCCGCTGCCACCTCGCATGCGCCAATGCTCCCCTTGCCCAGCAAGGCATGGGCAAGATTCTGCACAGCGCCCAGGGCCATGGGAGCCGTTGCCCCAAGGGAGAGGAGCGCAGCAGCTCCACGCTGTCCTCAAGCACCTTTACCGCAGCATCAGGCCGTTGCAGGACAAAATGCGCCCGGCTCATGCAGTCCAGAAGCATCAGCAAAATGCGGCACCTGCCTCCCGTTGAGCGGTGAGGCTGCCCAGCATTGGAGCCCCACCATGGTGTGAACAAAATATTTTACTATTTCTAACACGCTAAATAATTATCTTATATTTTCAGTAATACCTGTTATTCTAGACAGTTGAAATAAAATTTCAATCTGTTGCAATATTGCATCAAGTTGAACCAGCGCACTAGATTTAAATGATAACAGCATATTATATATAATTTCAATCTTTGACTGTGCAAAAAAAACGCATCATCAATATGTGCCTGCGCATTTATACACAACAAGACAACACCCCATAAAAGATCGACCGCAGACGGTCCCCACTCTTCACGCAGGCTTCACGCAGGCGGCAACCCATTGGCAGGCTTCGTATATTTGCTTTTTGAGCCTGGCGACGACCGCAAAAAAGGCCCATTTTCCCTTTGCCTCAAAGCAAGCAGGGAAAACGGGCCCATAAGGATGCACTAAAAGGGGCTTAATTGCGCATGCATCCCCTAGCTTTCATCGCTCAAGGGACGAAAGCTCTTTTTTGTTGCGCCGCACACCGGGCAGCGCCAGTCTTCAGGCAGGTCTTCAAATCGTGTGCCAGCCGGTATCTTGTGGCGTTTGTCTCCCCGGTCGGGGTCGTAAACATAACCGCAATTGACCATCTGGCAGCGCCACATATCCTTGGGGTCGGCCATCGTCCGCTCCACCTAGCCCGCTGCAGGGGTAGCGGTTACAAAGCCCTTGGTGGCGGGTCCAGTGGTGGAGGGCGTACCCGCTATCTTGGCAAGGTACGTATCTCCCAGCTTTTTGATGTGGCCGTCAATGTTGTCGTAATAGGTCAGGTGGGCCTGCTCTTCATCAATAATACGCTCAAAGAGGCGCGAGGAAACGATGTCGCCCGATTCCTTGCAGATGGCAAGAAAACCGCTGTAAGCCTCAATGGTGATTTCTTCCTGATTGGCATCGGCCTCGTAAATAGCGGAAACTTCCTGACCGGTAACGATTTTGCCGTCTTTTTGCGTGGTAGGCTCGCCGCCCAGTTCCTTGATGCGTTCGGCAAAGTTTTCGGCATGACGCATTTCGTCAATGGCAATGAGCTTCATGTTGGCAGCCAGTTCGCCGTAATCCATGTCGTCCAGGTTGTAATGCTGGTTCATATACTGATGGATGGCAAACAGCTCCATGGCACGTGCCTTGTTGAGCACTTCAATGACTTTGGCCTTGCGGCTTTCCCTGTTTTCAGCCATGACGCAAGCTCCTTGGTTATATAACAGGTTCAAGATGCTTTAGTGATAATACGAATGGTGAAATGTCTCAAGCAAACGGAGCGCACGCCGCAAAACATTTTCAGATCTACTGGGTTATTTCCAGCGAGTTGGCGCAGATTTCGCAAACCCCGTCGTACTCCACCCGCGAGCTGAGTATGCGTGCAAAGCCCATGGCGTGCATTCCCTCGACAGGGGGAGCCTGCTTTACGTCTTCCACATCGCCAATACGCCCGCAGTATACGCAGCGCACATGCTGATGGTGCGAGATATCGCCGTCAAACCGTTTGGTCGAACCCGCTGCCTCAAGACGGCGAATCTCGCCGCTGTCCGCCAGAAAATCCAGATTGCGATATACGGTTCCCAAGCTGATCCTGGGCAGGCGCTCCCGTACAATGCTGTACAGTTCGTCCGCCGTGGGATGGCTCTTGAGCTTGCGCAGTTCTTCCAGAATAACTGCGCGCTGCCGGGTCATTCGTGTTTGTGTTTGGGCCATACGAGCCTCCAGTGTTGCTAAAAATTACTGTTATCGCGGAGTTCTGTCAAGCCCAAACTCAACCAAAAGACTAAGACTTACTCGCGGTAAAAAAAGCCTGCAATGATTGACCATATTATCGGAAATATGGATACGATTCAGAAAAAAAAGGTGGATCAACAAGCCGTGCAGCACTAAAAAAGCCGCGAACCTGCACCACATGCGCACAGAGGGCGCAAAGACCCATCTGTCGTAGAGCGGGTACATAAATAACTTTCAAAAAGGCGTCAAGATGCGCGGGCAAATTGCAACAATGCCCTCTGCCCCGCCGCAGTGATTGCTCAGGCAGGGTTTGTTTGCCCGCACCCATATTCCACTGCGGCACGCGCCGCGCCCCACAGCCCGCTGTTCGCATCCGCCACAAGGTATATGGGGACGCCCGCCACCAGATCGCTGGCGCCGACAGCCAGCTCAAGCTCATGCGCAAAACCCTGGTGCGTTACGCACAGCGGATTTTTAGCAATGATGCCCCCGGCGATCCACAGGCCGCCACGGCACAAGGTGCTCAGCGCCCACTGACGGCAAAAGCGCCCGATAAAACGGGCGTACCAGTGAAGAGTGGGGGATTCGCGCGCTAGGGCCTCGGCCCCGACCGCAGGAGGATAAAAGAACTGACCCGAAAGATAATAGTGCAGCAGGGAGAGCCCCTCGCCGCAGAGCACGTTCTCCACAGTAGGGTATTCGTGCCCAAGCTCGCGGCGCAAAAATGCCTGGTAAGCCTGCTCCTCAGCCCCCACAAAGGGAAAGACCGCGTGCCCGGCTTCGGAAGGAACAGCCATCCACCTGCCATCCGGGCCTCCGCAACGGATGAGCGAAGCCGCGCCAAGGCCCGTACCCGCGCCAAGCACGGCTCGTGTTGCAGTGCAAACGTCTGCGGGGAGAGGGGGGACGCCGCGCAGCTGCCTGGCGGCAGTGCCGGAGGGCGTCAGCGTGGCAAAGGCCTGCGCTGCAAAATCGTTGACCAGCAAGCATCCAGACAGACCGTACCTCTGCCCGGCCCCGCTCAGGTCGACCCGCAGCCCGCCGTTGGTGAGCCTGCCCTGCAGCCCGCGCGTTGGCCCGGCCAGGGCGACGGCAAGTCTGTCGCCGGCGGCAAAAGGGGTCTGCAAAAGCTGCTGCATGGCTTGCAGCATGTCTTCAGTGGTGGTCAGCTCAGCCGACTTTGCCCACACCGCAAGTTTGAGCGTGAGGTTGCCCTCATACTCGCTGAACAGGGCAAACCTTGCGTTGGTTCCACCTATATCGGCTGCGAATATGCGTTGCATTGAGCGTCGCAAGGCATCTCCGGGTTATGACAATCCCCGCTGCTGGTCGTCTATTTTGCGCACTATGCCCGTGGGTGCTGCATCCGTCGACCAGACGGGCAAGGTAAACCCTGCCGCCACCCTGCTGCACGACATCCGCGCCCACAACCGCATCAAGGCTGTAGTCGCTGCCTTTTACCAGCACATCGGGGCGCAGGGCCGTAATGAGTTCAAGGGGGGTGTCTTCGCCAAACAGCACAATGGCGTCAACGTCCGACAGGGCCGCCAGCAGCAGCGCCCGGCTGTTTTTCGTTCTGGATGGGGCGCGTGGGGCCCTTGAGGCGTCGCACCGAGGCATCGCTGTTCAGGCCCACCACAAGGCGGTCGCCCTGGGCTGCGCTTTGCCGGATAAGCGAAATATGCCCCGGATGCAGCAGGTCAAAGCAGCCGTTGGTAAAGACGACGGTTTCGCCCTTTCTGCGCCATTCTTCAATTTTTTCCACAAGGTTTGGCAGGCTGAACAGCTTTGGGTTGTCGCTCTGCTCGCGCAGGGCCTCGTTGAGTTCGGCAAGCGACACCGGGGCCGTACCCATTTTACCCACGGCCACCCCCGCCGCAGCATTGGCAAGGTGCATACTTTCAGCCCAGGGCAACCCCTTGCCCACGCAGGCGGCAAGTGTGGCAATGGCAGTATCGCCAGCGCCGGAAACGTCGGCCACTTCGCGCACGGCGGCGCGGCAGTAAACCGGCGATTCACCGGGGCAAAAAAGAGCCATGCCCTTGGGGCCGCGCGTAACAAGCAGCCGCTCGATGCCAAATCGGGCCCGCAGCTCGGCGGCGAGAGATTCGCGCTTTGGCCGGTCAAGCTTTGCGTTGGCCTCAAGTCCGCAGGCCACGTCAAACTCCCCGGCATTGGGGGTTACGCAGTGCGCACCGGCGTAACGCCGCCAGTCGCTGCCCTTGGGGTCGACCAGCACGGTAATGCCCAGGCTGCGCGCAGACTCAATGACAACACGGCACAAATTGCTGCCGTTGGTCGTTTCAAGCAGTACGCCCTTGGCGTAGTCAGACAGTATTACCGCCTGACGCCCCTGCAGGAGGGAGAGCACCTGACTTTCCAGCGCCTCGGCCTCGTCGGCGGCCAGGGGGGCGCTTATTTCTTCGTCAAGCCGCAGCAGTTGCTGCCCCTGCGCCAGCACACGCGTTTTGCAGGTGGTGCGCCGGAAGGTGGAAGCGGCCAGGCCGTCGCCAATGCCCTCTGCTGCAAGAGCCGCCCGCAGTTCTTCTGCTGCGGCATCCTGCCCCACTACCCCGGCCACCGCCACGTCCCACGCCCAGCCGGGCCAGATTGCGCGCCACGTTGGCCGCGCCGCCAGGCACAGACCAGCGCTTTGCCACAGACACCACAGGCACTGGAGCCTCGGGCGAAATCCTTTTGACCTGCCCGGCAATGTAATGGTCAAGCATCACATCGCCCACAACCAATACGCGCACTCCGTCAAAATTCATGGCGCTCTCCCGGCGGATCAGGCTTTACCGCAGGCCTTTTTGATCAGTTCGCCCAGCCGGGCCTCGGTGCGGTCTGCATCGGCAAGCGCAAACACGGACTTGCGCGCCGCGTCGCCCAGGCGTTTGCGCTCATCGGGGCGGGGAGGCAAGGTATTCCAGAACATCAGCCAGGGCTCCAACGTTGTCCTGCGGCACAATACGCCGTTGCCGCCGTCTTTCACGGCCTCGGCGTGACCGGGCAGATCGCTGGCGATCACAGCCAGACCAAAGGCAAGCGCTTCCACCAGAGCAGAAGGCACGCCGTCGGCTTCGCCGCCTGCGGTTTTGGCGGCCAGGAGCCACAAAGACATCAGCCCGGTTGTACATGTCCGCCATGTTTTCGTGGGGGATCAGCCCGGTAAACTGCACGCGTCCACGCAGGCCAAGCCGCCAGGCAAGCCAGCGCAGGCGCAGTTTTTCCGGTCCCTGTCCCACAATGGTCAACGAAAAATTCACTTTCTGTCCGCCAGCAGACGACAAGCCCTGAGCAGCAGGTCATAGCCCTTGCGCCGCGCAATGGTGCCCACGGCCAGCAGGTTGATATCCGCTGCATCTTCCACCCCATCCTGGCGGTCGCCTTTTGGGGCGGGCATCTGCTCCTCCGGCTCGTCGGGCGGCGTGAGCGTAAGAGGGTCACGCAGCACCATGAGTTTGTCTTTCAGCTCGGGCAACAGCTGCAGCATGGCATCGCGCGTGGCCTCTGTGTCGCAGCGCACAAACACGGCGTCCGCGCCCTTGGCGGCCCAGTTAAGGCCAGGCTCGGCAATGTCCTGCGCGCGCACGCCAAAGGCGAACGGCACTTGCAGAATACGCGAGGCTACCCAGCTGGCCGTGGCGGGGCCATGAGCCCCTGCGGCGTAAAAAAATTCGATGTTTTCTTCCTGCCCCCAGCGTGCCAGCATGGCCCCCGGCGCAAAAGGCGCGCAGATGATCCCACCAGCGGCTGCCCCAGCGCCCACGGCCCGGCAGTTTGCGCCAAAGCGCCCACAGCTGGGACGAGGCCCCGCGCATAAGACGCAGCATGACAAGGCAGGCGGCCAGTACGCGCAGCGTGCCGATGCGGCGCACGGCCAGAGGCAGGGCGTATCCCTCGGGGTTGCCCAGCAGGCCGTTGTCGCGGATGGCGTAAATGCGGGTAAGCAGGCCCGCCGCGTGCATGCGGTGCGCCTCGTCCATAAGGCATTGGCCCGAAACTTCGGGAAAGCACTCGGCAACCATGGCGCCGCGCACCACTGGCACAACGCCCTGAAGCAGGTTGTGCGAAATGGTGGTGGGCATCTCCGGCACGGTCGCGTTTGCGGCAGTGCAAAATGCCGTCTTCAAGCGTGTAGATGCTGTCGCAGAATTCGGCCATCTTGGGGTCGTGCGTGACCATGACCATCGACACGCCGCCGGTGTGGCAGAGCGAGCGAAAGTTGTCCATGATCAGGCGGCTGGTCTTGGCGTCCAGTGCGCCCGTGGGTTCGTCGGCCAGCAGGATGCGCGGGTTGTTGACCATGGCGCGGGCAATGGCCACACGCTGCTGCTCGCCGCCCGACAGACGGTTGCTGCGGTAATGCACGCGCGCCGAAAGCCGCACCAGCTCAAGGGCGCGGATGACCCGCTCCCAGCGTTCTTCTGGTGGAACCTTTTCGAATATCAGAGGGAATTCAACATTTTCAAACACTGTGGAGTGGTCAAAAAGGTTGCTCGACTGCATGACAAAGCCCATGGTGCCGCGGCGGAAGCTGGCCGTCTGCTCGCGGTCGAGCGTCAGCACGTCCTTGCCGAGGATTTCGAGCGACCCGGCATCGGGCGCGTGCAGCATCCCCAGCACGTGCAGCATGGTGGACTTGCCGCAGCCTGACGGCCCCATGATGGCCACCATCTCGCCGGGAAGAACCTCAATGTTTACGCCGCGCAACACCGGCGAAAAACCGGCGTAGCATTTGTATAAATCCTTGGCGACTATAACGGGTGCCATGATCCACCTTGTCCGTGCGCGGCAGGGCCGCAACAGCGCGGGGAGCCCGCGCATTGTGTGCTATTCAAATCGCAGGGCGGTTACCACGTCCATACGGCTGGCCTGAACTGCAGGGTAAAGACCGCCTGCAATGCCGATAACGGCGGAAAAAACGATACTGCCGATGCTGCTGGCAAACAGCAGCGGGTACGATAAGCCCGTCCCCAACGAAAGGGAGCCTATCTCGACCAGGGTGCAGCCAATCAATATGCCCAGCATGCCGCCAGCAACGGATTTGCAAAGGGCCTCGGCCAAAAACTGCGCCAGTATGTCCACATCCGAGCCGCCCATGGCTTTTTTAAGGCCCACTTCGCGCGTTCTGGCCCTGACCGCCGCAAACGTGCCGTACCAGATGCCAAACCCGCCCAGCATGAGCGATGCGGCAATACCAAGCCACAGCAATACCTCAACCCACATAAAGGTTGTCTTGATGCGTGTAAGCTGGTCTTCCTGGGTTTGCACGACAATATATGGCGCCGACTGATGCTCGCGCACCACTTGCGGTATTACTTTTACAAGCGGGGGCACGTCTTCCCAGCCAATGGCGCGTATAAACAGCCGCCGCACCTTGCCCCGGCCCCAGTTGCGGTCGGCCATGGTGGTGTAAGGCAAAAATCCGCCCTGGCTCCAGCTGCCAAGCATCACGCCGCTGACAACGCCCACAACCTCAAAGACGTCCTGCTCCAGAAACAGCAGCTTGCCTATGGATTCTTCAGAACCGCCAAACAGGTTTCGGGCTGCGTCCCTGCCCAGCAGGCACACGCGCCTGTGAGCGTCCACGTCGGCGGGTTCGATGCCGCGCCCGGCCACCAGGTCAATGGAGTACACCTCGCCAAAATACTGGTCGATGCCGATAAAATCCACGCCAAGGGTACGTTCGCCCGTGCCTCGAATGGTAAACATCTTGTTGTCGCGTAGGTTTCGGCTCACAAGGCTTACACCGCGCAACTGCGAGAGGGCGTCGATGGTTTCGGGGTAAAACTCGCGGTCAGGCTGGCCCGGGTACTGCGAATCGTCCATGTATACCTGGATGACGTTTACGCCGCCCATAAGCACCATGTCCTGCCCCACCTTGTAGCGGATCTCGCGGCCAAGCACCGCCAGGACGATAAACGCCGTGATGCCCAGGGCGATGGACAGCATCACCCCGAAGCCGCGCTGGCGCACAACCTGCCTGAGGCTGACGCGAATAAGGTCTGACATTGCGATCATGATGCAATCACTACTCTGACAAAAAACAGTAAAAAAAGCCCTGGCTCATGCCGCGCAACATGCGCAGCGCCATTGCCGTATCCTGCTGCCGGGTTATGTACAAAACAGCAGCGTCGCTGTTTTACACCACCCACGACAAAAGGGCAAAAGATAGTACACGCCACACATGGTGCATGTCAAAACCCATATTTATACCCTTGCCCGGGGCGGCCTTTGCAAAACAGCGCCTGCCTGTCAAAAAGCCGCTAGCCGCGCTCGGAACGCAGCACGACGCCACCCCGGCCAACCTCATAGCGTATGCCGTGCCATACGATGGTCCAGGCCTTGAGGCTTTGCCAGTACACAGAGGTAAACATGCGCACGGCATCAACAAATGCCCAGCACCAGCGCCACAGGGGCACAGGCTTGGCGAGCAGGCCGCGCCACAAATGCAGGGCGCTGACCACCGCCGCCAGCCAGAATATCCCCAGCAGTACGCCAGCGCCGCTGCCCACATTGACAACCCAGCCCAAAAAAGCCAGCGCAGCGCAAACCATGGGCAGAGCCATCATCACGCACATGAGGCCCAGCAGCTTCCATTGGCCTGGCATGCAAAACTTGAGAAAGAGCACCTGCCTGTCCATCCATGCCCGCCATACGGGCAGTGAATGGTTGACGGCATCGGTATGCAGCAGCGCGCCGGGACAAAGCCGCACTTTTGCGCCGCGCACCTGCAAAAGGGCGCTCAGCGAGCAGTCGTCCACCACGTTTTCAACCCACAGCTGGGCAACAGCATATTTAGCATAGGCCGCGCGGGTCATTGCCATGGCGCCGCCCCACAGCTGGGTAAAGGCCGACATGGCCTGCAAATACCGCATGAGCATGACGCACAGCGCATAAGCCAGGGTTACGGGCTGATTGTCGCGCGGCTCAACCACATGGTAGCCGGTGCTGAACGAGGCTTCGCCCCTGGCCATGGGCGCGGCCAGATGCCGCAAAAAGTCGGGGTCGGCCATGTGGGTGCTGTCGCAGAACGCGTACACGTCCACCTCGTCTCCCAGAGCGGCCACGCCCTGAAGACTGTTATGGTTTTTTTGACCGCAGCCGGTGGCGGTACCCGCCACCACATGCCGCAAGGCGGGATATTCCTGCTTGAGCCGTGCAACAAGCTCGGCGGCTGGTTCATTTTCTTCAGCGGTCACCAGCACGGGCACAAAACGGGGGTAATCCTGATTCAGCAGGCTGCGCAACGCGCCTTCCATGCGCGGGTCGCGCCCTGCCACGGGCACTATCAACCCCACAGAGGGCCACTGGTCTTCGGGCACGGCCCGGTTGGCCTCGGCTTCCTGCTCAATGCGGCGGGGCATGCTCTCGCCCCTGCGGGCCAAAATATACAACAGAGCGCATTGGGAGGTGGCCAGTAAAAACCATATCCAGAACATAGGCACTCCTTTGACTTTGTTTTAAAAGGACGGCAGCCGGATCATCCGATGCACTGACGGCCAATAGTTGCGTGAGGCATCAGGCAGGTCATCAAGGACTGCCGGACAGCGCCCTTGCGGCGCAAATTTACTGAGGCAACGGCGCACAGTCTTCGGGTGCAAGCGGCGCGTCGTGGGTGCGCTTGCCTTCAAGCCGAACATTCATGCCGTTTTTCAGGCTAATTACGCCCTCGACTGCATCAGCCGAAACAAGGCGGCCCTTGAATTTGTGACCGGACGAATGGTGTGCTTCGATCTCGTTATTCTGCACCGTTCCATCTATGTGGTACACGTCAACCTTGCCGTTGTACAGGCGCAGATGCACCACACCGCGAACCTTGCCCTGGGCGGAAAAACAGACGCCCACACGGTAGGTTGAGGAATAGAGAGAGCCTGTCCACAGTTCGCGCACTTCCACAGGGTTGCCGCTGTCGGTCTGCTCATGCGTCGCAGATGCCGCAGATGCAGCAGCGCCCTGCGCGGCCTGAGGGACTGTCTGGGGGGCTGGTTGGGGGATGGGCTGCGGGGCGGCCTTCTGCCCGTTGGCGGAGCTCTGCTCTTCGGCGGGCGCGGTGTCGGCAACGCTTGCAGCGCGGGCTTGCTGACCTGCCACGCCCATGCCGACGCACCACGCCGCAAAGCACAAAGCCGCTATGTTCAGATACCTGCGCCGGGCCGGGAGCCGCAAAAGCGCACGCAAAGATCCACTATCTATGTTCACATGTATTCCTACAGCGTTCAGCCAGAGGTCAAACGCATTGTGACAAGTTGCGGCCTTACGGGCGGCGCGCAGCGGCAAAAACGCCCTGATGCGCATCCACCATGGCCGTGAAGGAAAAATCTTGCTCAACGCGGGCGCGGCCCGCCTGCCCCATGGCGTCGCACAACGCCCCGTCAGCCAGCAGGCGGCAGCAGTTCTCCGCCAGCCGGGCAGCGTCGCCTGCGGGTGAAAGAAAACCGTTCTCGCCGTCGCGCACAAGCCGGGGGATGCCCCCCACTGCGGTGGCGCACACGGGCAGGCCGCAGGCCATGGCCTCAAGAATGACATTGGGCTGCCCCTCGCGCACTGACGAAAGGGCAAAAACCCGCGCATGGGCGTAGTGCCCGCGCATGTCGAGGCCACCTGCGATAAAATCCACATTGCCGCCGACGGCATTGGCGCCTACCCACGCGCGCAGGTTGGCTTCTTCCGGCCCGTCGCCCACGATGCGCAACCGGGCGGCGGGATGGCGCTGCAGCACAAGTTCAAAAGCCCGCAGCAGGGTCAGGTGATCCTTGTCGCCAGCAAGCCGCGCCACGCACAAAATTTCGGGCGCGCGCGCCGAAGGCGCGTCAGCTGCCGGGGCAAAAAATTCAGTATCCACCCCGTTGGGAATATAGCTCAGCCGCCCCTGAGGCACGCCAAAGCCCTGCAAAATTTCGCGCAGCGCTTCAGAATTGCAGATCATGTGGTCTGTCAGCCGCCACAGCCAGCGCTCATGCTGCCGCTTGGGGCCGCCGCCGCCTCGGCAGGTTCCCACCACCAGCGGCGCGTTGCCGCCAGCCCCAGGCCAGGCCAGCCTGCCCCATATGCGCCCCCAGATGTTGGGCAGAGCCGTGCAGGGCACAATGACATGCGGGTGCAGGGCGCGCAGCCTCCAACACAGCGCCGCAAAAAACAGGGGCGAAACACTGCGTCCCCGCCCCATGTGGTGCAGCTCGATGCCCGCGTCGCGTGCGGCCATGTCCAGATCGGTAGGGCCGGTAAGAGTAAGCATTACCGGAGTAAATCGGTTGCGATCCAGACGGCGTGCCAGTTCGAGAGTCTGGCGCTGTGTGCCGCCAAAGCAAAGATCCTCCATTAAAAAGAGGACGCGCAGGGGGTTGGTCATGCTGCTCCTTACCAGTCCTAGGCCTTAACAGGGGGCGCGACATGACGCCTTGTCCCACGGGTATTATTGTATGCATTCCAGCCGGTTTTGCAAGGCCGCTCCAGCGCTCCCGACATAACACACTAAAATTAAAAAATAATTGCCAAACAACGCCAAACCAGCCAGCCCGCGAGACAGGGGCAATATAATTCGCCGCATTGCCATGAGCCCAGCTTGGGCTTATGCTTGCCGCATGACCTACGACATCGACGATACGTCCAGTTGCGACAGCGAGCCCGTCCTGCGCGTGATTGTAAGCCTTGATGTGGAAGAAGAGGGCCTTTTTTCCGGCAATTACGCCGCGACAGGCTGCGGCGTGCGCAATGTGGCCCTGCTGCGCAGGCTTGCCCCGCTCACCAGCGATCTGGGGTTTCCGCTGACGCTGTTCTGCGCGCACACGGTTTTTACCAATGCGGAGGCCTGCTCGCATCTGGCATGGATGCGCGACCACTGCAATGCGGAAATTGCCGCGCACCTGCACCATTGGAGCACCCCTCCGCTTGAAGGAGACGAAGCCCCTGAACAGGCGAAAAAACACGGCCCCCCTACCCGCACCGACCGCCTGCCCCGCCAGCTGCTGCGACAAAGGCTGCGCACGCTGCTTGACGCAGGGCGCGACTTTCAGGGTGCGCCGCTGACGAGTTTTCGCATGGGGCGATGGGACCTCAAAGATAGCGTGCGCCCCCTGTTGGCCGAGGAAGGCATCACCTTTGACAGCTCCGTATGCCCTTTGCGGGCCTTTAAGGACGGGCCGGACCACTTTTTGGCGCCCTCCGACCCGTACTGGCTTGACGACGCCCCCGGTCTGCTGGAGTCGCCCGTGACGCAGATACCGCTTTCGCGCACGGTGGCCCGCCTGTGGCACGGCTGCGCCCAGGGCGCGGACTGGGCCGACAGTTTTCACTTTTGGGGGGCACTGAGTCCCAACCCCGTATGGCACAATGCGGCTGTCATGCGGGCGGCCACGCGCCTGCACATGGCGCGCGGCGGCAAGGTTTTGAGTCTGTTCTGGCATTCGTCCGAGATGTTGCCCGGCGGCTCGCCAAACATCCCCGACCAGCGGGCCGCCGATGCCCTATACAACAAAATTTACGCTTTTTTGGCATGGCTGGCGCGCAATTATGCGGTCAGGGGCGTCACGGCCACCCAGCTGCGCACCCAGGCAGCAAGCCTTGATTTTGGCTCGCGCCCCGCTGGCAAAGGAGACTGGTAATGGCGCGCGTGGTCTTTGTGCTGCTCGACGGTCTGGCCGCCGCCACCGCCAGGCGCTGCATGAGCTACATGCAGTCGCTCGAGGGAGCGGGCAAAGCCCGCTATACAGAGCTGACAGGCGAGCTGCCGCCCCTCTCGCGTCCCATTTACGTCACGCTGCTCAGCGGCCTGCGCCCCGCGCAGAGCGGCATTACCCACAATGACGACAGCCGCCCCTGCCCCGCGCCCACCATTTTCAGCCGGGCGCACGACGCGGGGCTTACCACGGCCGCCGCAGCCTACCACTGGATGAGCGAGCTGTGCAACGCGACCCCCTTTGAACCGGGCCGCGACCGCCATACCGACAACCCCGCCCTGCCCATCGCCCACGGCCTGTTTTACCGTACAGACGCCTACCCGGACGACGAGCTGTTTCACGATGCCGTCAGCCTGCGACGACGGCATGACCCGCACCTGCTGCTGGTGCACAGCATGGGCATAGACAATGCCGGGCATCTTTACGGCGCGAACAGCCGCGAGTACCGCGACGCCGCCCGCAGGGCCGACGGGCTGCTGGCCCGCTGGCTGCCCGAATGGCTGACGGCAGGCTATGCGGTGCTGGTGACAAGCGACCACGGCATGGATGACGACGGCAGCCACAACGATGTCAGCGAGGCCGCCCGGCGCGTGCCCCTATGGCTGGCTGGCGACGGCTGGAACAATACCCCCCTGCCCCAGGACCAGACGTGCATTGCGCAACTTGTCTGCACAGCTCTGGGCCTTGCGTAACCCCTTTTTATCACTGCCATGCGCCAAACCATGCTGAACGGCTATTTGTGGATATTGCTTGCGGCCCTGCTGTGGTCGCTGCTGGGGGCTGTTTCAAAAATTTGCCAGTTTGCTGGCGTGTTGCCGCTCGAAACCGCCTTCTGGCGGGCGGCCATCGGTTGCGCCTTTTTCCTGGCGCACGCAGCCGTAACCGGCGGGCTGTGCATCAGGCTGAAGCATATCCTGATTTTTATGCTGTTTGGAGCGTGGGGCATCGGGGTCTTTTTTGGGGCCATGCAGATGGCCATCAAGCTCAGCGGCGGCGCCACAGCCGTGGTTTTACTGTACACTGCGCCAGTGTGGGTGGCTGTTTTTTCACGCTGCATATTTGGCGAGCGCATAACAAAACGCAAGGCGCTGGCAGTGGGCTGTTGCCCTTTGCGGCACGGCGCTTGTGTGCTTTTCGGGCGGCAGCCTGCAGGGTCAGGCATCGCTGACGGGCATAGCCTGCGGCCTGCTCGCAGGCCTGTGCTATGCCACGCACTACCCCTTTTACCGCTGGTGGCAGAGCCGATATTCCACAGCCAGCATTTACGGCTTCATGCTGCTGGGGGGCGTGGCTGCCCTTGGCCTCGGCGGCCCCGTAACGGTCAACCACGCCCCCTCCACCTGGGGCTGGCTGTTTGCGCTGGGGCTGCTCACCTGTTATCTGGCCTACATCTGTTACGGGCTGGGGCTTAAACGCATCAGCCTGGTGCGGGCGGCCGTTACCTGCCATCTTGAGCCTGTGCTCGGCACTCTGTGGGTCTGGCTGTTCTGGAACGAAAGCTTCAGCGCTGCTGGCTGGCTTGGCGGGGCGCTGGTGCTCGGCGCGGTCTTGCTGCTGACCACGGACAAGACTGGCGAGTAACGCGCGGCTTGCGCACGGCAGAGCCGGGCCTTGGCTATACGCCCTGCAGGGTTTTGCCTGTGCCCCAGGTGATCGCCGCCGCACCACTGACAAAAATTTTTGTCCATAACAGCAAGACCCCGGCCATATGGCCGGGGTCTTGCTGTGTAGAAAAATACGCGGTGTTAGCGCTGACCGATCACATCAAGAAATACCAGCGGTTCCTTGCCGCTGTTTTTCAGGGCATGGCTGTCGCCGGGACGGGCGATGGTGATGTCGCCGCCTTTTACCGGGGTTTCCTTGCCCGCGCTGTCGGTAAACACGCCCTCGCCGGAAACGATGATATAGGCGTCCTCGTTGTTTTCATGCTTGTGCATGCCGATGGACGCGCCGGGCTGCAGGGTCATCCAGCCGATTTCCTTGATAACCATGTCCTTGGAAGCGTCGTTGCGGGTAAAGCCAAACTGGCCGAACAGCGTGCCCTGGCCCCCGGCCACATTGGTCGCGGTTCCAGGTTTTGAGCGTTTCCTTGGTGTAGAGCTGGGGTTCACCCGCAAAGGCGGTTGCGGCAAACATCAGCGAGCACAGCCCTGCGGCAAAAAGCATCTTTTTCATAGTTGTACTCCCTTTACATGAACAGTACGCACAAAGCGCATAACAAACTAAAATAGCAAACTTTAATAGCTTTATCCTGTGCAGGCGGCACACTGCCGCCCACAGCCGCAACATACGCCGTAGGCGCACAGCTCGCAAGTGAATAAAAACACAAGCCGATCCCATATATTCAGTCTGTGCACGCCGCCCCTTGTGGCCTGGGCATCCTTGGTGTATACGGGAACGCCTACGCCCTGCCCAATAGCAACTGCCGCTGCCAGGGCGCGCTGTGCGGGCAACCCCGCAACACACCGCAAAAAATCACGAATGGAGGCTGCATTCCTGACGTCACGCGTCAGGGGCATGCGCAGAACATTATGAGCAAGATCATTCTGACCGGGGACCGCCCCACGGGAAAGCTGCACATCGGACACTTCGCCGGCTCGCTCAGGCAGCGCGTTCTGCTGCAGGATTCCGGCAATTTTGATGAAATTTTCATCATGCTGGCCGACGCGCAGGCGTTGACCGACAATGCCGATAATCCGGAAAAGGTGCGCAACAACATTCTTGAAGTGGCGCTCGACTATCTTGCCTGCGGCATTGATCCCGCCAAGTCTTCCATCTTCATTCAGTCGCAGCTGCCGCAACTCTACGAGCTGAGCTTCCACTACATGAACCTGGTCACAGTGTCGCGTCTGCAGCGCAACCCTACGGTCAAGGCCGAGATTGCCCAGAAAAATTTTGAGCAGAGCATCCCCGTGGGCTTTTTTACCTACCCCATCAGCCAGGCGGCGGACATTACGGCCTTTGAAGCCACCACCGTGCCTGTGGGCGAAGACCAGAAGCCCATGCTTGAGCAGACCGTTGAAATT
>Ga0268359_12157_pt1 | contig 25813 bp, 11 predicted proteins | sample BioMet11_FD_194416 | JGI IMG/M metagenome (GOLD analysis project Ga0268359, IMG submission 194416) | Sewage microbial communities from Oakland, California, United States - Biofuel 11 (PacBio Assembly) | ecosystem: Engineered > Wastewater > Sewage > Unclassified | place: USA: California | collected...
GCCACGCCCGCCAGAAGCATATACATAGTACGGTACCCGGCGAACAAGAGTATTACCCCGATAAAATACGGCCCGAAACCTGTCCCGAGTTCGGATATTGCCAGGACTGTCGATATTGCCACGCTTATCCGTTCAGCAGTGACTTTTTGAATAGCAATGACCTGAGCCATAGCCGCAAAAGTTCCAAAACCAACTCCGAGCAGTACTGCCGAAGCGAACAAAATCGCCGCGTCTGCAGTCATGCTGAGAAGCACCATTCCTGCCGCGAACAGCAGCAGCGAAGGATACATTACCCTGACAAAACCTTTGGCGTCAGCGATTTTGCCCAGCCACGGTCTCGATACAATTATAGCTGCCGAATAAACAATAAAAAAATAATTTCCCGCATCCATCAGATCTATTTCTTTCATATATGTGGAGAAAAAACTTATGACGCCGGAATAGCAGAAATATATTACCAGGCTTATCAAGGCGATCGGAAGCGCCTTGACTTCAAAATATGATTTCAGACCGCGGTTTTCGTGCTGTAATGTTTTGGCTTTTTCACAGTCGCCGGGAAGATGTATGGTCAGGGCGATCATCAAACTGCAGGCTATTGACACTATGCAGAATGCTGTCAGTACTGCAAACCCGAAGCGGCGGTATATCATAAGCCCCGCGAACGGTCCAGCGGCCGAGGCAAAAGTAATGCTCAGCATAAAATATCCCATGCCTTCACTTCGGCGTGATTCCGGCACGGTCTTTGCCGCCAGTGTTGTTATCGCAGTGGTGCAGATGCCAAATGCAAATCCGTGTAAAAAATCGGATCGCGGCAAATACCCATATATCAACGGCAAAAAAATACGTGATCTGAACAGCGAGGAACAAGATCAGACCGCTGATCATGGTTCTGCGCTCGCCGGCCTTGTTTATATGGTGTCCGGTATATATCCTCGCCAGCAGCGCTGCAACAAGAAAAATGCCCGCGGCAAGTCCCGCATGGCTCGAAGAAGCATGCAGGTCATTCATTGCAAACAATGTTATTATTACCAGCATGCTGTAAAATACCAGATATATCAGGAAACTGGTCACTGATATCGATAAAAATTTTCTTGTCCAGAGTTTATCCTGCATTTTCAGATGCTCACCTCACGTGTTGCTTATTTCTTCAAAGTGTATTATAGTGTCAATGTTGTTGATATTCAATGGTCACAGCAGCCGTAAATGAGAAATATGCCACAGTTATCAAAATCTGTTGCCCGGAGGAACATCCTGTGAATCAAAAAAAAATCACCTGATCTGCGTGTTCAGAAAACCATAGAAGCTATTCAGGAAGCATTCAGGAACATGATATGTGAAATGCCGCCTGATAAAATCACCGTCAAAGAGCTGTCGGAACGTGCCAGAATAAACAGGAAAACATTTTATCTTCATTACACATCTATAGAAGATCTCTATAATGAAATGCTGCAGATAGTTGCCGGCGGATATTATGAGGAGATCGCCAAACTTGAAGTCCCTGCCGACATTGCAGACCTGACAAATGCTTTCTTCAGATATTTTTCATCTCAGGGCAAATACGTTGAGCAGCTTCTCTGCAGTCCCGAATATCAGATATACTGCAGCCAGCTGTTCAGAGCAACATTAAAACACAACCGGGAACGATTCGATCCTTACGCCAGTTTTTCCCCAATCGAACAGACGATCATCAATACTTTTCTTGTCAACAATACTTTAGATATTTACAGAGAATGGGTCACATCCGGGAAAGAAATGGCGATCGATGATATCATAGACCTGACCGGCACACTGTTATATTCAGGTATTCACTCTCTGGAAACGCAGTCCGATGCCTGTATATGACTATAATAAATGCGGCGCGGTTCGAACGCAGTGATCCTCTTCCAGTCATCCTGCAGCAGATCGTTGTCAGGATATCCGTCAATGTATTCCCGCGGCGCCAGGTCGCCGGCAAAACAGCAGCCGTCATCCAGCAACAGTACAATGCCGTCTTGACTGTGACTGTACACAGGAACGATTTCTCCCTCGATTCCGAGACCTGCAAGCAAATGTCTGCTTTCATCACAGGAAAATATTATAGCTTCATCTTCGTTAATAGGATGATATTTTAAACCCGGCTGCCGGGAAAAGATTTTGTCGGCAAAATGCACAAATTCCTTCTGATGTTCAGCCAGCAGTAATTTAGTGCCGGACCGCATCAGTTCGCTGACAAGTCCTATATGGTCAGGATGATAATGAGTCGCCAGAACATAATGGATATCGCTTACATATACACTATTTTTTTTGATTTCTTTATAAAATGCAGGCAGGGTGCCGGCCATATCGGTATCGAGCAGTAAACCGGCGTCACGGAAAAACCAGGTATTCGTATTGCCGTATTTCAATTCTACAAACATTTTTATTATTCCTCAAACAGTGCTCTGACTATATCCGCAAAAACCCTGACCGCTGTTTCCGGACGGCTGTCATTATGCTGCAGTGTCACACAAAACAGGCATGAATAAATGCAATCCAGCTTCAGATCGTTTTCACTCGTACGTTCCAGCTCATTGCCTGCATACATCCGATTCCTGAATTCACTGCTCATCATCAGCGGCAGCTGGCTGTTGAATGCAGTCGGCCCTATCTCCGGGAACTTTTCTTTTATCTTCATCTCAGAAAAGACTTCTGAAAAGTGTATAAGAAATTTCTCCGGTTCCTTTATCACCAGACTGAAGTCAACTTTTTCCAGGCCCTTGCCCGTCTGCTCCAGAATAACCTCTTTATACAGCGCCGGAATGTCCTGATAATGCAGGTAAAATGTGCCTTTATTTATCATTGCCGCTTTTGCCAGTTCGGTAACAGTGATTTTTTCCACCGGCTTTCTCCTGATCAGTTCCATAAATGCATTCTTTATATTCATTTTCGTGCGCACAACACGCAGATCACTGTCATTCTTGGCCATGAGGATTCCCTTCGCACTGATGGTTTTATTGGACGATTTTAAAAAAGTGTCGCTTAAACGACGTATTAAAATAACCGCTTATTGTTTATTAGACTATCGTCTATTATAATCAGGGCATAAAAAAAAGTCAAACACGAACATACTTAAACTCAATGAAAGATAATAATAAATTGTGGAGGTAAATATCATGACAAATTATCTGCGCCATAACTGGTACCATATCGGAGGCATACTTTTTGCCGCCTTATCCTTTTCTATATTTTCGGCGGAGATTCTCTGAGCAGAATCCAGACCATCCTTCTGGCCAGCTTCATGGCTATGCTGATCCATCAGTGCGAGGAATATTCATGGCCCGGCGGTTTCCCGTCCATGTCCAACATCGTTATGTGCAGAGAAAAACAGGCGCCTGACCGTTACCCTTTCAATGCGAACCAGTGCTGGATCAGCAATACTTTCCTCACTTACGCTTTCTATATCATTCCGATCTTCCTGCCGAAAATGATCTGGCTCGGCCTTGCCCAGGTAATGCTGGGAATGCTGCAGATCATCGCCCACGGCATTATGATGAATATCAGGCTGAAGAGCATTTATAACCCCGGACTGGGTGCGACAGTATTTCTTCAGTGGCCGATAGGGATATATTATATCCATTATGTGGCAGTACGTGACCTTGCCGGAGCCGGCACATACGCGCTCGGGCTCATAGGCGCCATAGCCGGTGCCTGCATATTGTTCCTGATACCTATTGCGGTCATGCGCACCAGAAATACAAAATACCCGTTTTATGAGAATGAAATGTACGGATTCGCTGAAAAGAAAATCAGATCTATGCTTTAGTGACTTATCTGACGTCCGCCTTATGAGTTTTACTGCAGACGCGCGCATGTCTGCATACACTGCAGTGGCTCTTATCAGGCACTCCTCTGTATCTGCAGAAAAGCGCATAATGGACGATATGGAAAACCGTAAGTCCCAGAACTCCGGTCAAAAGCACGATCCCTATAATTTTACCTTTATTCATGATGAGTCTCCTTTGCTGACATAATTATATCACACGTTCATATGATACCCGGCACTTTCATGTTATAATGCTCGTAACACCTGTCGCATAAAAGGAGATATAAAAATGACATTAGGATATGAAAAAATCAGCTTCCTCAACACGCCGACACCTCTTCAGAGGCTCAGCGGCATATCGGAAGACCTGGGGATCAACTTTTATCTGAAACGTGACGATCTGACAAATTTCGGCACTGGCGGCAACAAGCTCCGCAAGCTCGAGTACTTTGTCAAAGACGCCAGGAACAAGGGCGCGACCATGCTGCTGACTGTCGGCGGTGCGCAGACCAACCACGGCAGACTGACGGGCGCAGTCGCGGCTAAATACGGCATGAAAGCGGCAATAGTGGCGGTCGATCCTTATCCCGGTGAAATGTCAGCGAATCTTCTGCTCGACGGCATCATGGGCTGCCCGGTATATCTGTTCAAACCGGATCCGACCAAAACCGAAAGTGAGCAAATGAGCGAAGGCGCCGCCAAAGTCAAAGAAGAATGGGAATCCAGAGGTGAAAAAGTATACTTCATCCCTTTGGGCGGTTCCAACGAACTCGGCATTCTCGGATACTATGACTGCGCAGTAGAAATGAACGAGCAGATAAACGGCCTCGGACTGAAAGACGTCCGCATCGTTACGACAGTCGGCAGCATGGGCACATATATGGGTCTGCAGGTCGGCGTCTGGAATGAAAAGCTTCCGCTCCGCGTCACAGGTATCGGCATCAGCCCGAAACCGGGCGGACTGCAGAAATTTGCCAAAGAGTATTTCGACAGGGTGAAAGATTATTACTGCCTCGGCATAACGGCTGAGCCGGGCGACTTTGACTGCACGAGCGACTATGACTTCGGCGCCTACAACAACCCGGTCAGGGAAGTCCGCGAGGCGATCTACTATATGGGCCGCAGGGAGGCAATAATCCTCGATCCGTGCTACACCGGAAAAACGTTCAACGGCATCGTGCAGATGGCCAAAAGCGGCATTATCAGGCCGGGCGAAAACGTGATCATGATCCACACCGGCGGCATACCCGGCATATACACCGGGCATCACAGAATTGAAATGGAAAAAGAGCTGATGGAATACATACACATCATTTAACACCGGTGAACAAAATCCATGTCTAGAAATCTATCTTTTCCAATCTTCCGGCGGAGATCCTGTATGATAATATTGTTCCGGCCGCGAAGACAACAGTGCCCAGGATCAGGATCATCAGCTGCGCCGCATCAGTGCCCGCAGTTCTGTTCATGTATTCCAGCCCCGGCACATGATGGATCGTTTCACCGATAAATATGATGATGAAAGATGCTGCGCAGAAGGCGATGAAAGGTCCCCCTATTTTATATGCGGTCCTGAAAAACCCGCCGAGGAAGAAAATATTGAACATTGCAAACACCAGCAGTACAAACCCCGGATAAGCTGTATTGGCATTCATCATAGGATTCCTGATGTAAACAGCCGCCTCACTTAATGCAGTCATTCTGACAGCGGTCAGCACCGCGCAGACAGCAAAGCTTATCAGTTCAATGATCACAGCAAACAGAAATTTCGCTGCGGCAATATCCCGTTTTCGCACCGGCAGAAGAACAGTATATATGAGGTCATCGCACTCCCTTGCCTGCTGGTATGTATAAAAGAGCCCCAGGCAGACAAAAAACGCGCCGCATAATATCGGATATCCCGGTATCATCGTCATGGCCGCAAAGGCTATGAAAATATAGCTCAGAGGACTGGCCGTCAGCTTCATTTCCTTGGACAGAAGTTTCGTTATCATAGCTCCGCTCCTTTCCTCTCAATGTAAACCATGATATCATCCAGCGTCGGCACCGTCCCCATCTCAGCCGCATAGCCCCTGACAAAATCGTCCCTTTTGCCGGAAGATTCCAGTTCTCCCGCTTTGATATAAGTAATGGAATCAGCGCATTTCTCCAGGTCGCTGGTAATATGTGTCGAAAACAAAATCGCTGTTCCCTTTTCCGCCAGCTTTCTGAAAATCACAGTCAGTTCATCCCTTGAAACCGGATCCAGTCCGCTGGTCGGCTCATCCAGTATCAAAAGTTCCGCATGATGCGACAAAGCCATGGTCAGATAAAATTTGACTTTCATCCCCTCAGACAGCTCCATGATCTTTTTGCTGCCGTCAATATTAAAAGCCTGCATATAATGTGCACATTCATCATCATCCCAGTTATCATAAAAAGTCCGCGTCACAGCTATGATGTCCCTGACTTTTTTCCTTTTATAATAGCCCATGCCGCCTGCCGCATATCCGATCTGCTGCCTGATCTGATTCTCATGGCCGGTGAATTCCCTGCCCATGATCTTCACACTGCCCGCATCGGGATGCGCCAGATCCAGAATAGACTTGAGCACCGTAGTCTTTCCGGCGCCGTTTCTGCCGACCAGACCCATTACTTCCCCATATTCAACGTCAAATGAAATATTTTTCAGCTGGAACAAAGGGTAGCTTTTGCCTATCCCCTGCACTTCAAGTACTTTTTTCATTGCTTACTCCTTTGATGCATCGAAAGCCATTCTCTCTGCCATCAGACGTGCACGTTCTTCAAAATCTTCAGCTTTCATCAGCGCGATCCCTTCATCCTCATCTCCGAGGACAATGAGCCTGCTCCCCGGCTGAAGTCCGAATACTTCTCTGGCTTCTTTCGGGATAACGATCTGCCCGCGTTCGCTCACAGATACTACGCCGAAAATATATTTACCCTTCGGCGCCGGTGCGATCTTCAGGCCTTTCTTTTTTGTGTCGTGATTCCACAGACTGTCTATGGACACTCCGTAATAATCGGCCAGGGCCGCGCATTTCTCCACATCAGGCACGGTATCACCCTTTTCCCACCTGGCGTAAGCCTGTCTCGATATTCCGATCACATCGGCAATATCTTCCTGGGACATTCCTTTGAGATTCCTCAGCATTATCAGATTATCCTTTAACATATCTAACCTCCAGACACCAGGACCATTGATCACTTACTATTGTAACCATTTTTTGCATTGCGGCAACCAATCAAACTTTACATATTTTGCAAATCAATGTTATATTTAGTTGCGTCTGCGCCTGGTCATAAAAAATCAGGCTGCCGTCTGACAGCCTGACCGAAATTAATTTTCTGTTATTTTACTCCTCATTTTTATGGTGCAGTCCCGCAGCTGTTACTACAACGGCTGCCGCCAGCAGTATCGCAAATTCTATGCTTATCTTATTGACAAATACTAAGGTGCCTGCATGGAATGTAAGTATTGTCAGGATTATCCCGGCAACAGCGATGCCAGTGTTTAAAATCTTATTAAGCATGCTGTTTTTCCTTCTCAGCAGGCTGTAAAGCGCCGATATGATCAGCAGTACCAGTGCGAGTATATTGAACAGAGCCATATTGCTGCTGCTATCCGCATTATTCGCATTCTTCTTTATTGTACCGTTATTTGTACCGCCATCTTCAGCGCCGCTGTTATCGGTTTTATCCTTCGTTTTCGATATAGTTCTGCGGGAATCATTATTGGTGCTTACTGCAGTAATGCCGTTGTCAGCAGTTCCTTCTCCGCCTCTCTTGTGAACGCTTGCGGAAGCAGCTTTTATTACTTCGAGCGAGCCGTTTACATAAACGATGTCGTAGCATGAAGTCACATCCTCACCATTACTGCTGCGGATCACCGCATTGCTGATGGTATTGTCGGACGTGCCCGCCTTGACCTGACTGCCGCTTATCCTGACGCTGGCGATCTTGTCCCCCGCCTGCCAGCGATCCCGAGGATATTTTATAACCGTCTGCAGTCAGCGCACTGCCGTTATATTTCCTGCTGCCGCTGTCCGCTGTCAAAGTTATGCCTCTCTTTGTGATAGTCAGTTTAGCAGTAATCTCAGCCGCATTATTATTGTCAGTTTCCGCCGTACTGATGATGACATCATAGCTGCCGGCTTTGATCTGATCATTATTGCTGTATGATATTGCACCGTCGCCGTTTGTCGTTGCATCTATTCTGTGCGGCTTACCGTCATATACAAAGCTTCCCGGATCGGCACTTATTGTCGGCTGCATTTTATCTATCTTGACCTTGAAAGAACCTCTCTTTGCATTGTAGTTCGGTCTCGTGACGTAATAGTAAATCGTGTAGTCGCCCGCATTCTTGAACTCAGGAACGCTCTGGCTGGCATTCAGATAATTATTCTCGTCCAGCGGTTCAGTTGAATAGTAAACCACTGTATCATCTGACGGTTTGACAACCTGTCCTGAATGCTCGCTTCCATCGTAGGTCCCTGTATAATCGTTCACCTTGTAGTCAGGCTCTGCGGCTATGATCCGGAATGTTTTTGTTATCGTTCCGCTGAAGTCGCCGATTCCCGTAATAGTTACCGTTGCCGTTCCCACGGCTTTGTTTTGCTCATATGACAGCGTATAGTCTTTCCCTGCCACGAGCGTTCTGTCGCCGCCCGAAAGTCCGGTGCATTTGACCACAGGTTTTGGCTCGCAGCCTGCCGGCTGGTAAGTCTGATCCGCAATGTCGGATACAGTTATGTAATTCTCGGCCGTGCCGCTGCCGATGCTTTTGGCGGTAATATTGAATGTCATTACGATCGTTCCGCTGTAATTGCCTTGTCCTGTGATCGTCATCGTCGCTGTGCCCGCGTTCGTATTGTGCTCATAGGTCGTCATATAGTCCGTCCCCGCCTTCAGCGTCTTGTCCGTCCCCGGAAGTACGCTGCAGCTCACTGCCGGTGCCGGCGTGAATGCCGATCCCGTATATGCCCGGTCGCTGAGATCCGCTGTCGCAGTAATATCTGCCGCCGGTGCCGCGCTTCCGTTTCCGATCGGCCGCCTGCTGATCGCCACGGTCCTGCTCCCTGTTACTGCATCGTAGTCGTCAGCCGCCGCGCAGTAATAGACCGTATATGTCCCGGCATCTGTAAATACCGGCTTTGTTGTGCTGCCTGATGTGCTGTAATTTGCAGCTGTCAGTTCAGATGTCGAATAGTATATCACTGCGGTGCTCGCCGGCGCGCTTGCACTAACGCTGATACCGTGTGTTTTGCCGTCGTATATACCGCTGTATCCGTCCGCGCTGACGGTCATCTTTGCCTTGACGATCCTGAATGTCCAGACGATCGTTCCGCTGTAATTGCCTTGTCCTGTGATCGTCATCGTCGCTGTGCCGACACCGGTGTTGTTATTATAAGATACAGTGTAGTCCGTGCCGCTTGTCAGCGTTGTATCTCCAAACTTAACTGTCGGTTCCGGTGTGAATGCCGACCCTGTAAATGACTTGTCGCTGAGATCTGCTGTTGCAGCAATATCTGTCAAAGGTGTCGCGCTTCCGTCTCCTATCGCTTTCCTGCTGATCGTTACGGTTTTACTTCCCTTCTCTGCATTGTAATTGTCGGCTGTAATGTAGTAGTAGACTTTATATGTTCCAATATTGATATATGTCGGGTTCACCGTGCTGCCGTCTTTGTTGTAATTTTCAGCTGTCAGCTCGGATGCCGAATAGTATATCACGGCAGTACTCGCAGGCGCGTTTGCGCTCACACTGATGCCATGTGCCTTGCCGTCATATGTTCCGCTGTAATTTTCAGCTGTCACTGTCATGCCGGCCTTGACGATCTTGAATGTCTTCACGATGCTGCCGCTGTACTTGCCTATTCCCGTGATCGTTACCGTCGCCGTTCCGACATCGGTATTGTTCTCATAAGATACAGTATAGTCTGTTCCTTCCTTCAGCACTGTCTCTCCGTATTTAACTTCCGCTGCCGGTGTGAATGCCGATCCGCTGTATGTCTTGTCACTGAGATCCATATTGACCGTTATCCCGGATGCAGCTTCAGATGTCCCGCCGCCTATGCTCTTCCTGACGATCTGGAATGTCTTCACGATGCTGCCGCTGTAATTGCCTTGTCCGGTTATCGTCATCGTCGCTGTGCCGGTATTGGTGTTGTCTGCATATGATACAGTATAGTCGGTCCCTGCCTTCAGTGCCTTGTCCGTTCCCGGAAGCGCGCTGTAATTTACTGTCGGTGCAGGCGTGAATGCCGACCCCGTGTATTCCTTGTCGCCGAGATCCGCTGCTGCAGTAATATCTGCCGCCGGTGTCGCGCTGCCGTCTCCGATCGTCTTCCTGCTGATCGTTACGATTTTGCTCCCCTTCACCGCATTGTAATTATCGGCTGTTATATAGTAGTAGACCGTATATGTCCCGGCATTGGTATATGTCGGGTTCACAGTTGAACTTTTGGCCGTGTCCAGATAATTCGTTGAATCGATCTTTTCGGTCCCGTAATATACCGTCGCAGTGCTCGAAGGCGCGCTTGCGCTTACACTGATGCCGTGTGCCGATCCGTCATATGTCCCGCTGTAGTCGTTCGCTGTCACTGTCATATCGGCGTTTACGATCTTGAATGTCTTCGTGATGCTGCCGCTGTAATTGCCTTTTCCTGTGATAGTGATCGTCACTGTGCCGACATTGACGTTCGCGCTGTACGATACCGTGTAGTCCGTGTCTTTCACCAGGGTCGTGCTCGCTGCGGACTTAAGTCCCGTGCATGTCACGACAGGCTGAGGCGTTATCGCTGCCCCTGTATATGTCTGATCTGCGATATCTGCCACAGTGATGTCTTTTGCATATCCTCCTGACTCTTCGATGCTCCTTGCGCTTACTGTCAGTGTCCCGTAGGCCGGGGTGATGGTATAGTTGCCCGTTACATCCGTTCCGTTCTTGTCGATCGTAAGATCCTTGTATGTATTGCTGCTCGATCCGGCTGCTGTCTGCGTTCCCGTGAACATCACGCTGTTCAGCGCATCGCCGCTCCCGAGGCTTCCCGTCGTTACCGTCAGGCTTGCCACCCCACTGGTCGTCAGCGGTGTCCCGTCGTATGTCTTGCTTTCATTCTTCGATGTCACTGTTATCGCTCTCGGCACGATCTTAAATGTTTTCGTGATCGTTCCGCTGAAGTTCGTACTTGTGCCTTTGGCAGTGATCGTTATCGTCGCCGTTCCCTTATTGACGTTATTGCTGTATGTTACATCATAATCGTCAGGCGAAACTGTCAGCGCCGGCTTTCCGCTCGGCGCATATGTGACTGCCGGTACCGGCTTTATCTCCGCTCCTGTGTATGTCTGATCTGCGATATCCGCCACAGATACTTCGCCGTCTCCCAGGCTCTTCTTCGTCACTGTCAGCATTCCGTAAGCCGGAGTGATGTCATAGTTGGCCGTTACATTTTCAGTCCCCTTGTATATCGTAAGAATATCGAACGTGTTGTCGCTCGAGCCTGCTGCTGTCTGAGTTCCCGTGAAGTTTACGCTGTGCAGCGCATCTCCGCTCCCGAGTCCTGCTCCCGTTACCGTGAGTTTATCGATTCCGCTGGTCGTCAGCGCTGTCCCGTCATAGGTCTTGCTCGCATCCTTTGATGTCACTGTTATCGCTCTCTTAACGATATTGAATGTCTTCGTGATGCTGCCGCTGTAGTTGCCTTTTCCTGTGATAGTGACCGTCACTGTGCCGACATTGACGTTCGCGCTGTACGATACCGTGTAGTCCGTGTCTTTCACCAGGGTCGTGCTCGCTGCGGACTTAAGTCCCGTGCATGTCACGACAGGCTGAGGCATTATCGCCGATCCTGTATATGTCTGATCTGCGATATCTGCCACAGTGATGTCTTTTGCATATCCTCCTGACTCTTCGATGCTCCTTGCGCTTACTGTCAGTGTCCCGTAGCCCGTGCTGATGGTATAGTTGTCCGTTACATTTTCAGTCCCCTTGTATATCGTAAGAATATCGAACGTGTTGTCGCTCGATCCGGCTGCTGTCTGCGTTCCCGTGAACGTCACGCTGTTCAGCGCATCGCCGCTCCCGAGGCTTCCCGTCGTTACCGTCAGGCTTGCCACCCCACTGGTCGTCAGCGGTGTCCCATCGTATGTCTTGCTTTCATTCTTCGATGTCACTGTTATTGCTCTCGGCACGATCTGGAATGTCTTCGTGATGCTGCCGCTGAAGTTCGTGCTCGCGTCTTTGGCAGTGATCGTTATCATTGCTGTTCCCTTATTGATGTTACCGCTGTATGTTACATCATAATCGTCAGCGGAAACTGTCAGTGCTGTCTTGCCGCTCGGCGCATATTTGACTGTCGGTACCGGCTTTATCTCCGTTCCCGTGTATGTCTGATCTGCGATATCCGCCACGGATACTTCGCCGCCTCCCAGGCTCTTCTTCGTCACTGTCAGCATTCCGTAAGCCGGAGTGATATTATAGTTGGCCGTTACATTTTCAGTCCCCTTGTATATCGTGAGCGTATCGAATTTGTTGTCGCTCGAGCCTGCTGCTGTCTGCGTCCCCGTGAAGTTTACGCTGTTCAGCGCATCTCCGCTCCCGAGTCCTGCTCCCGTTACCGTGAGTTTATCGATTCCGCTGGTCGTCAGCGCTGTCCCGTCATAGGTCTTGCTCGCATCCTTTGATGTCACTGTTATCGCTCTCTTAACGATATTGAATGTCTTCGTGATGCTGCCGCTGTAATTGCCCTTTCCTGTGATCGTGACCGTCACTGTGCCGACATTGACGTTCGCGCTGTACGATACCGTGTAGTCCGTGTCTTTCACCAGGGTCGTGCTCGCTGCGGACTTAAGTCCCGTGCATGTCACGACAGGCTGAGGCGTTATCGCTGCCCCTGTATATGTCTGATCTGCGATATCTGCCACAGTGATGTCTTTTGCATATCCTCCTGACTCTTCGATGCTCCTTGCGCTTACTGTCAGTGTCCCGTAGGCCGGGGTGATGGTATAGTTGTCCGTTACATTTTCAGTCCCCTTGTATATCGTAAGAATATCGAACGTGTTGTCGCTCGATCCGGCTGCTGTCTGCGTTCCCGTGAACGTCACGCTGTTCAGCGCATCGCCGCTCCCGAGGCTTCCCGTCGTTACCGTCAGGCTTGCCACCCCACTGGTCGTCAGCGGTGTCCCATCGTATGTCTTGCTTTCATTCTTCGATGTCACTGTTATCGCTCTCGGCACGATCTGGAATGTCTTCGTGATGCTGCCGCTGAAGTTCGTGCTCGCGTCTTTGGCAGTGATCGTTATCATTGCTGTTCCCTTATTGATGTTACCGCTGTATGTTACATCATAATCGTCAGCGGAAACTGTCAGCGCCGGCTTTCCGCTCGGCGCATATGTGACTGTCGGTACCGGCTTTATCTCCGCTCCCGTGTATGTCTGAGCTGCGATATCCGCCACGGATACTTCGCCGCCTCCCAGGCTCTTCTTCGTCACTGTCAGCATTCCGTAAGCCGGAGTGATGTCATAGTTGGCCGTTACATTTTCAGTCCCCTTGTATATCGTAAGAATATCGAACGTGTTGTCGCTCGAGCCTGCTGCTGTCTGAGTTCCCGTGAAGTTTACGCTGTGCAGCGCATCTCCGCTCCCGAGTCCTGCTCCCGTTACCGTGAGTTTATCGATTCCGCTGGTCGTCAGCGGTGTCCCGTCGTAGGTCTTGCTCGCTGCAGCCGATGTCACTGTTATCTTCCTCTGGACGATCTGGAATGTCTTCGTGATACTGCCGCTGTAGTTGCCTTTTCCTGTGATAGTGACCGTCACTGTGCCGACATTGACGTTCGCGCTGTACGATACCGTGTAGTCCGTGTCTTTCACCAGGGTCGTGCTCGCTGCGGACTTAAGTCCCGTGCATGTCACGACAGGCTGAGGCATTATCGCCGATCCTGTATATGTCTGATCTGCGATATCTGCCACAGTGATGTCTTTTGCATATCCTCCTGACTCTTCGATGCTCTTTGCGCTTACTGTCAGTGTCCCGTAGGCTGGGGTGATGGTATAGTTGCCCGTTACATCCGTTCCGTTCTTGTCGATCGTAAGATCCTTGTATGTATTGCTGCTCGTTCCGGCTGCTGTCTGCGTTCCCGTGAAGTTTACGCTGTTCAGCGCATCGCCGCTCCCGAGCTCGCCGGTTGTTACCGTCAGGCTGCCTGTCCCGCTCGTCATCAGCGGTGTCCCGTCGTAGGTCTTGCTCGCTGCAGCCGATGTCACTGTTATCTTCCTCTGGACGATCTGGAATGTCTTCGTGATGCTGCCGCTGAAGTTCGTGCTCGCGTCTTTGGCAGTGATCGTTATCATTGCTGTTCCCTTATTGATGTTACCGCTGTATGTTACATCATAATCGTCAGCGGAAACTGTCAGTGCTGTCTTGCCGCTCGGCGCATATGTGACTGTCGGTACCGGCTTTATCTCCGCTCCCGTGTATGTCTGATCCGCGATATCCGCCACGGATACTTCGCCGCCTCCCAGGCTCTTCTTCGTCACTGTCAGCTTTCCGTAAGCCGAAATGATATCATAGTTGCCCGTTACATTTTCAGTCCCCTTGTATATCGTGAGCGTATCGAATTTGTTGTCGCTTGAACCGGTATCCGTCTGCGTCCCCGTGAAGTTTACGCTGTTCAGCGCATCGCCGCTACCGAGGCTTCCGGTCGTTACAGTCAGACTGCCTGTCCCGCTCGTCGTCAGCGGTGTCCCGTCGTAGGTCTTGCTCGCTGCAGCCGATGTCACTGTTATCTTCCTCTGGACGATCTGGAATGTCTTCGTGATGCTGCCGCTGTAATTGCCTTTTCCTGTGATAGTGATCGTCACTGTGCCGACATTGACGTTCGTGCTGTACGATAATGTATAGTCCGTGCCGTTCACCAGAGTGATATCATTTCCATACTTAACTACAAGAACGGGCGTTATCGCCGATCCTGTATATGTCTGATCCGCGATCGCAGCCACAGTGATGTCGCTCGCGTAAGCATTCAGATCACCTATCCCTTTGGCACTTACCGTCAGTGTCCCGGCTGCTTTTGTAACAGTATAGTTATTGTTTGTTCCGCCGTCAGTATAAACAGTTTTATCTGTATCATCTTTGATTGTCACGGAGCCGATAGTATTATTTACACTGCCAACATTGGTTATTGTCGAAGCAGAAGTCATAGTACATGCTGCGCTGTCTCCGTCCGCCAGTGTGGCAGATGTGAACGTGCCGTTTGTCAGCGCGGTCCCGTCGTATGTCTTTGAATCGCTGCTGGCCGTTATCGTAACTGCCAGCGGCGAAATATTGACTACGTGATTCGGTGAATAGTAAATACTGCCTCCTGCAGTTATCCTGCATACATAGGTTCCATTCTGCTCGACATATGTTGCGTCATAAGTCTTATCTGTAGCGCCGCTTATTTCTGTGTTATTACAGAGCCACTGATATTGAGCACCGTCCGTTGAATCTGCTGTCAGCGTTATTGCTTTGCCGTCGTAGGTCTTTTCATAAGTTCCGCCCGCCATGTTCTTGGAAATGACAAAGTCACCGCCGGTCGCAGTGTCGCTGTCCGCGCAGTTGTTTACGTTATTGTTGCTGCATGTCGCCAGCGCTTTCACGGAAAATGTATAGGTGCCTGTCTGGGTATAATATGAAGTAAAGTCATAACTTGTACCATCTGTAGTGATCGTGGTAAGTTTTTCAGTATCTCTGAACAGTGAAACTTCATATTTTACACTTATACTGGAATCGCTGTTGATACCGCTGTTCTCTTTCGGGCCGGTGACTGCTGACCATGATGCCTTGCCGTAAGGCGCCGTATCCGATGCCACAGTCCTGAGATTGGCAGGCGCTGCCAGCTTGGCCGCAGTGATAGCAAAGGTATCCTCAACAATCTTTTCTTTGTAGTTTACACTTTCCGCGTAATCAGCGCGTACTTTATAATTTCCCACATCCTTCGGTATCGTGCCCGACCATGTCGTGCCGCCGTCACTGCTGTAAGTGATCACCGGTACTATTCCGTCCGGCTGGATCGTTGTCGAAGGCGATTTCCTGGCCTGACCGTATTCCCAGTCACCCATTGTGACCGTTGCATCCTTGAATTCTATACGATTGACCGACAATGCCAGCATGTTCGTAAATCCCGTCTTCTTCTCACCGTTGTCTTTACGTGCGGCAGTGATTTCGCACTGATACATGTAATACGCCTGAGCAGCCTTGAATCCTGTCGGCATAGTATACTGAGACGACTCAGCTCCGCTGATAATTGTCCATTTCCCCGTAGGTCCTTTTTTGCTATACCACTGATAAGTGTAGTCGTATTTATCCGAATCAACGTTATCTGATACAGCCGATGCTGCCGCCGTCAATACGGGTGCATCTGCTGCCTGGTATCCGTAATCGACAGACGTCTTATTTGCGCTTGCGGATGCCGATAAAGTAGCCGCCGTTGCTTTCAGCGTCAGCGTGATGTTCACCGCAGTCGAACTTAATGAATAACTCATATTTGCACTCGCTGCAACAGAAGTTCCTGACTGCGTCTGATTGCTGAAAGTCAGACTTGCATTATCGGCTGTCCATGACGATACGCTGTAGCCCGTTTCATTTATCAGAGTTGCCGCCAGAGGTATGCTCTGTTCACCTGCAACTACTACATAACTTGCCGCGGAACTATCCTTGATCGATATACTCGATTTGCCTTTCTGCGAAACAGTATCTGCAGCATAGTCTATCGAAACCGCCGCCGCATATTTGTAGCCGCTCTTTCCCGCCGCGCTGTCTGCAACATTTGCTTTCGATGCGTTATCTGTATCTGACGCGATCGCCGTAACAGTTACATAATATTTTCCGGCGCCGCTGCTTCTTATCGTTTCGAGCAGATCCTTACTGACCGCATCTGCTCCCAGTGCAGCATCGGTATAAACAGGTGCTGTTCCATCATCCTTGTAAAGCTCTAATTTGTATCCGCTGACTGCCACATTGCCTATCTGTGCCGGCTTAGTCCAGATCACAGTTCCCGGTGATGTGGTGCTCCAGGAAACTGCCGGCGTCTGCAGATGTGTCTTTTCTACAGTCAAAACGCCTTTGTTATAAGTAATGGCATAATTCGAACTTGTAAATCCTCCCGGAATAATATCATACGTATTTACAGGGTCATTCTGCTTATAACTGCAGTCATATTTTATGCCGCCGCTTAAAGCGGAAACATTTTCACCCGTCACAAAACCGTCAGTCTTATATGTATAAGTCGGAGCTGCACTGCCATATGAGATCGTCTTGTTGTCTGCCGTAATAGTCAGGCCTTTTGAAGTTATATTTGAATCCGCGCTGCTTTGCGCCGTGCCGATCGTATATCTTGCCTTAAGGTAGTCATTCAGTCCCACCGTAAAGTTTACTGTCCTGCTGCCTGCATCCTTGCTGTCATATCTGGCATTGGTTACGTTAATGCCTTCATTTGCTTTATCTGCATCCAGGATCCCGTCGTAATCGACATTGCCTGTACCTATCTGCGATGCCGCAACATTCGTTGTCCCGTCGTATGTCTTATCACTGACAGTGATCCCGGAAATATTGATCTTATGCAGACTGATCGTCAATGTTCCTTTGGCGCCGGTGAAATCATAATTGTCCGCGCTCAGGCCGCTTACATTTACTGTAATATCATAAGTCCCCGCCGCACTGGCAACATCAGCCGCACACGTATATACAGGAGTCCCCGTAATTACTGATTCTGTATCTTCTGCATACCTGAATCCGCTGTACTGACCTGTATAAACCGGTAAAGCATCACCATACGTGATCGATTTACTGTCAGCCGTCACCGTTATTTTCGCCTTATTCACAGTCAGGATGCCGTCGGCATATGTTATCGCGTAGTTGGCGCTGTCCAGGCCTGAAGGTGTAATGGTATATTTGCCCGCTCCTCTGTGTTCCGCAGATGCTGTATCATATGCGCACGCAAACGCCGGCGTCCCTGAAATGACAGCCGAAGTTTCTTTGTTCACGAGTCCGGAATATGTCGCCGTATAAGTCGGCGCACTGCCGCCGTAAGTGATAGATTTACTGTCAGCCGTCACCGTCAAAGCCGCCTTGCTGACGGAACCTCTGATATCAAATGTCGACGTAATAAGTTTATAGTTTGCATTGTCTATGCTGAGACCCGACATAATGACCTTGTTCGCTTCAGCCACATTGGCGCTGTTATATGCCGCGGTGTATGTCAGAGCGATTTTATCGCTGTTCACGACATTGGCAAATGCATAGTCAGCAGATGGGACAGCTGCCGAGGTAGTGCCGTCATACGTCTTTGTAATATTCACGCCGTCGGCCGCTGCGACAGTTATCTCCCTCTGTGCTACATTGAGCTGTGCGGTATCGCCGGCCTTGAAGGTATAATTGCCGGCCTGCAGCTCCGAAAGGTCAAGTACAATATCATATGTGCCTGCGGCAGTAGATGTTTTATCATATGCCGCCGCTCCGCCGCTGTCCTTCTTTATCCGGTAAATCACACTGCCGGAAACATTGGCTGTTGTTTTGTTTTCGTCATTTACAAAACCTGTGATCTCAGATGTGAATGCCGCATCGTCTCCATAGGTAGTATTTACAGCCGCCGCCGTTACTGTCAGTTCAGCTTTGCTGATCGAAGCCGCGGCTGTCGTCTGATTTCCTGTATCTGCCAGCGTATAATTGCCCGCTGACGTTCCGGCCAGGACTGCACCTGAAATCGTCACGGTCTTGCCTTCACCGCTGTTCGCAGTATCAAATGTTCCCTTTAACCCGGACAGACTAAGGTCATCTCCGTCAGCTATTCCCTCAAATTTCAAACCGCTGACATCAAGCTCAGCCGCCGTACTGCCGTCATAGACCTTATTATTTGCCGTGATGCCCGAGAATGTGACAGTCTTCCGGTTTATAACCAGATCTGCCGAACCGTATACGATATTATAGTTATCTGTAACATCCTTGCCGCCGGAGAACAATTTTCCGTTTCTTGCAGTAATAGTATACATTCCTGCATCTTTATTGTCAGTCTTGTCTGTTTCCGCCGTGCACGTCTGCCCCGCTGCCAGTCCGGCAACATCAAAATCCGTGATCTTATGATCCTGTCCGTCATAAGTCACCTCACTGCTTTTCGGAGTTATGGTCAGGGTTTTCCTGGCAATAGTAAAGCTGCATGTGCTGTCGCCGCTTATCCGGTAATTGTTAACATCATAACTGTCATCGGCAGCAAAGGAAGCGTTTGCAATGTATGTTCCCGCATTAGTCTGTGCGCCCTGAGCCTTTACCGTAACATTCTCACCTGTCACAGGTTCGGACCCTTCTGCCAGACTTACTGTCGGTATCTGCGCGGTACCGTTATATTCAAAGGCATTACTGCCCCATTTTATCGCCAGTTCCTTCGGCGTGACAGTGCCCGGGATCTTCAGAGTATAACCGCTGCTGAAGATGTAGTTATTATTTACATTTCCCTCCGCGTCCGTCACCTTGATATTTGCAAGCGTTATTGAATTGGCATCCTTTACATCCTTGTCATTATATTCTGCGGAACAGCTGATGATATAACCTTTCGCCGCATCTGCCGCTGCCAGGCCGCTGAATGTGTAATAGCTGCCCTTCTCCAGGCTTGTCAGTTCGGTGCCTGTTATACTCTTGCTGCCGTCATATGTTTTTGTAAAAGTGCCGCCGGCTTTCAAAGTTACGGTCTTTGGACTGATCATGACAGTGCCGCTTCCGTTCGCGTCCTGATAATCCTTAGTGCTGCTGTGGATATAGTAATACACTGTGCGGCCGGCCGCTGCACCGTCTGTCAGTTTGACATCAGTGAATTCAGGAGCTTCAGTTTTTCCATCCGTCAGGTAATTGTCCGCCGTCAGTTCCTTTTCGGTGCTGTAATATATTGTATAGCCGAGATCCGCAGCATTGGTTTTATCTACTGCAATTTCTATGCCGTGCGCCTGCCCGTCATAAATGCCGTTATAATCGGTTTCATGACAGGTGATATCAGCAGTGCCTACTGTGACAGGATAAGGCTCTGAAGTGATTTCGATTTTCCTGCCGCTGTATTTGTTTTCTACTACTGCCCTGCACTTGTAATTGTATGATCCCGAAGCCTTGCCGGTCGGTATCAGATATGCAGATGTCGTTGCGCCTTCTATCGCTGTATCTCCTTCATACCATTGATATGAAGAGACAAAATCATAAGTGCCTGTTGTCACATTGGCATTCAGCGCTGTTACGTCGCTCTTGGCATATCCGTATTTATATGAATTCCCTCCGCTTATAGTGATCGTATTATCCTGAGCTGAAGGCACAACAGGATCTACTACTGCCACATAATTGCTTGTATCATCGACCTTTACAGTATAACTTACAGCCTCAGAAACTTTTGACACGCCGGAAATATCAGCTTTGAGTTTATAGCTGTCCAGTGTCTTTGTATTATCTGAAGCATCATAACCTTCCAGCACATCCTCCGCTTTGTACCAGCCTTTAAAAGTATAACCGTCCGGCACAACAGCTCTGAGAGCTGCGTCGTTTCTGTAAAGATAACTGCCTGTACCGGTAATAGTTGCTCCGCTTTCAGATCCTCCGTCAGATACTTTGGAAACTGCATTAATATTGTAACTGTTCCTTGTATAGTAATACGCGAGACTCATGCCATAGGCCGATGTAAATGTATCATTCCCGCTGAGAGTCGCAGTGTTATTATTATATTCAAAAATAGTATAGTCATAGGTAAATGCGCTCAGTCCCGTCAGCCGGTATGCGTCGCCCCTGACAACTTTTTCAGAAGTGCATCCCTGCTTTAGAACAACTGCAAATGCATCTTTTGAATTTACAGAAGGTTTACTCTCCGACCCGTTGTATTCATAATATGTGACCTTGTCGTAATCCGACAGCTTAGAAGCGTCCCCGCCGGTCTTCAGTGTTTCCGGCACAGCGATACCGACTACCTTGCCGTTATTACTGAACTCGCATGCATTTGTATCTGTTCCGTCTACTGAAACCGTGCCGAAGCTCTGGCTATATTTGGCGAATTCCTTAAGTGTATCTTTACCGTATGTTTTATCCCTGTTCTGGAAATAATGAGTAACCGTCGCATCAAAATCTGCCGGTTCCCAGACCGCAGTCATTTCCAGCGCTGCGTCAGGCATCGTAAATGATCCGCTGCCGTCCGCGGCAAGCGTCGGGGCCTCTGTCCATTCAGACCATGTGCCCGTAGATGCATCTTTGATTTTCCAGGTCCAGTTCTTGAATTGATAGCCGCTTTTCTTCGGTGCGTCAACCGATACTGTATGCCCGAATCTATAGTAATTAGTTACAGCAGTACTGGCTTTTGCCGCATCCGTAGTTTTAACGACCGAGTGCACATTTCTCGCATAGTATATACTCAGACTTGTCCCGTCAGTGATAATTGTCTGGTTGAGAACATTGTTCGCGTTGGTCTCCTCGTAATTGTATCCGGATACAACATATTTTGCATCGGCAGGATCTATCGATACTTCTGTATATGTGAGGACCGGGCTTTCAACATCTGTCATTACCAGACTGCCTTTATAATAATATTTCGTAGTACTGACAGTTTTATTGGATACCTTTCCAACACCATCAGTGAAACTTATAGTCTCAGAGGTTGATTCGCTGGTAATATCCGACGATAAGGATCCAATATTGTCCTTTGTAATATACGATGTTGATATACCGCCAATATTGATCGGATCGCCAAGCTGATAGTATGCATACTTATGATAAGTAACGGTATTTCTTTCATATCTGCCGTAAAGCATAGTATCGGAAGAAATAGTAAACTTAGTTGCCGGTGTTGTAAACGCACTGTCAGTGTACCAGGCGATCGTGCAGCCGTCCTTGGCGCTGAATATACTGGAATCCGTCTCCGGCGTCACCTCAGTGCCTTGCGCATAATCAACAGTTTTATACTGACCCGAAAGGTAGTAAGTCAGGCTGTATTTTGTCTTGTATCTGTAGGTGAACGTGTAGGTTCCGTTGTCACTCATGAAGCCATAATAATTTCCGTTATATATATAGGCAAGGTCGGCATCCGCATCATCGTTATGTGAAGATTTATAATTTGCCAGATAATCTTCCACTGTACTGTAACCCAGTTTATTCGGATTACTTTTAGCATCCAGGAAATTATATGAAACGTAATGTCCTTCATAGAACTGATTGCTCGTATCTGCCAGATAAATATAATCTCCGTCGTCGTTATCATTTGTGTAATATGTCTGACCGTCGATGTTTACTTCATTCCAGCCGGTTCTTAAAGTTTTCGGATCCGCGACCTTCCATTTTCCGTTCAGTACCGTTCCGCCCGGATAGCCGGAATAATTACGCGTAGTATCGTTCTCCCAGGCTGCTTGATATATATTCGATTCATTGGTCACACGTATTTTGTATGTCGTTCCGCCATACACGACAGTCAGCGGCAGATTTTTATCTCCGGCCGGAGCTTTGGTAAGGTAACTATATGGTGTATGCACTACATTCAGATAATACTGAGTTTCATGCGGGACCGGAGTATAATAAATATTCATACGATTGGCATAATCTTTGCCCAGAGCAGTTTCACCGTAGCCAAATGTGGCTGTTTTGGTTGTCAGCCCATCAGCAGTATATATGTACCCTCCGCCCGGCCAGTTACCTTCTCCGTTGTAATAATATCCGCTGGCATATATGACATAATTATTACTCAGAAAATCATAGCTCTCCGCCGATACACCGTTTATCGTCTTATTGCCGCTTGTATACGTCCCCTCGACCGGAGCCGGCGTACCGCTGACTGATTTGAACAGCAGCGCAGGGTCGTAAGTATAATTCATGCCGACATTGCCGGTTATCACAACAGAACCCATAAGGATGCTCTCTGTTCCGCTGCGGTAGTAATAGTTTACAGTTGTACTGGTTTGCTTACCTTTGAAATATACCTTCAGCGTCGTGGAACCGTCGCTCGCGACCGTGCCGCTTGTCACATTATTTGCGTTTCCGCTGTCATATTCATATTGCGAAAAATCAGAAATGTAGTTTTTAAAATCCTCAAAATTGACCGTGTCGCTGCTGCTGTTCCCCACTGTAACATTTGAGTCCTTGGCAGCATAATAAGCCAGTGTACTCTGCTTTACATAATGGCCGGTGCTTCCCTGCTCATAATACACTTCCACAAGGAATGAACCCAGGTTCTTTTCATAATCTCTCGATACAGTAATGTCAGCTGCAGGCATGGTTGCCGGCGCGCTGCCGGTACTCCAGTCCGCATAGCTTGCCAGTACGTAATCTTTCATATCAGTACGGTTTTTTGTCCAGTCGGACTGACCGTAATTCGCATATTCCGATGCGTTGATCGGCGTTCCGTAAAGCACTTCGGACGGGTGTGAGTAAATGTTTGTTACTCTGTTGTCCTTATAGACATTTAATGTCAGCTTATAGCTGTTTCTGGTGTAGTAATAATTGATGTTTGTCGTCTGGCCTGCGATCGCTGATATCGTCGCGGTGACAGATGTCTGCATTCCGCTCGGTGCGCTTCCCCCCGCTGCTCCCGATGAGACAGTGATGCCTTCCACGGAAAACCCTTCGAAAGCCTTGCAGTTCGCATCATTATTGGCAAATGTGATCTTGTCGTCATGCCTGGCAGATCTGGTTTCAGTTGCAGAATCAACAAGAGTATAATCGTCACCGGTAAGATTCTTTTCATAGTAATTGATATTATATTTCGCTTCATTCGCAGTGAAACTTCCTGATGCTTTGATATTTCTCAGAGGCATCGTTGCAGGCTTTGTCCCGAAATCATCATATTCCCAGCCAACGAAAGTATATCCTTCAACTGAAGGCTTATCTACTTCCGTCACGCTCTGGTTATAATAAAAATCCACGCTTTGCGAAGTCGCAGCTGCATCTCCCGGCTTTGTATAAGAATAGGTTATGGTGTATTTATTTCTCTGATAATAAACCTTTAAAACCTTTCCGCTTCCGGTCAGCGTTATTGAATCGGGTCTGGATGTGTCGAGACTCATACCCGCCTTGCTCTGTGATATTGTCTCACTGTCGCTGGATATTACATCGCCGTATGATCCTTCAAACGTTTTTGTTTCCGAAGGAGCAGTCAGATAACTGCCGTCTGTATCCATGTAATAGTATTCGACATTATAGTTGAATCTCTGATTTGACCACTGTGCAGACAACGTGTCATCGCTGTTCGCCGCATATGATTTACCGTCTCCATATGACCCGGTGCTGCCTTTCCATGTCTGGAATATATATCCTTCTTTTGCATAAGTATTGGCAGGCAATGTCAGCGCTTTATTCTGGATCTTCAGAAGGCTGCTCATGGTTCCCGTGCCGCCGTTGCCGTCAAAATCTATCTTATATATAGCTATCTTATATTTATCGCCGCCCACGACATTCGTGCCGTCTTTCACCCACGCGTAATATGTGCCCTTGGCATTTATAGTCATTGATTCTGTGATACCGGTCTGCGAACCGGCCACAGAACGCCATTCAGTATCCGCAGGCGTATCACTGCTGTTCGTGATCGCCCATGCTGTGACCGCTTTCGAATCAGATGCATTCAATGATAACGTGACACTTCCGTCTTCTGCGTATGCTGCCTCAAAGCTTCCGATCACCGGCAGATCATCGCTGGAATACGCATTCAGCGTTGCTTCCGCCGATGACGTCAGCAAAGATGAAGCAGTAATAGTTGTTGCCGATTTAGACGGATCAGCAACAGATATCGCGCCGCTGCATGTCCAGACAGGATCGGCAAATGAATAACCCGTGTCAAGAGCCGCGGAAATATCCACAGTCTCGCCCCGGATAAGATATGACGTTCCTTCCGCAACACCGGTCAGACTTGCAATGCCCGGTGTTTTGCCTGTGGTAAGTTTTATCGTATTGATATACAGCGAAGCATCTGAATCTGCGCTTGATGTGTAATTGGCCAGGTTGACGCCTCCATAAGGAACGGCCTTCACCTTGAAGTAATACTGCCCGGTCTGACCCTGCGCCGTGCAGTCATCTTTTATTGCTTTAGAGAAATCATAGCTGTCATCAGTAGTATCCGCTTCAGCAATCGCAGTTTCTGTTCCCACTCTGTAAAGCTGCACATTATATGATACGATCAGTCCGGTCCTGACAATACCTATCCAGGCTGCCGTTCCCGCGCTGCTGCTGCTCCAGCTGCATTCATCCGGAGTTGAAAGCGCATCAGCGGTAACTGTCAATGTTCCGTCAATGCAATTGATATCGTAATTGTTTGCATTAGTTGAAGAAGTAAGAGTATACCTGACCTTATTGGCAGTGGTCCCGGCGTCAGTAATAGTGCCTTCGACCCATATTCTCTGGAATCCGTCGCTGCCCGCAGTGTCGCCCGACTGAGCATAGTCACTGCTGGAATGTGACGTACCGTCATATGGCCATACTGCGGTCGACGCAGTAAAAAGTAATAGACCTCTTTTTGATCGTGAAAGATTTTCTTGGTGTCGTATATTCATTATAGTTGCCGGTGGCGGCTATTACTGCATAAATATAATAAGTACCCGCATCAGAAGGTTTGGTTGTTGTGCCTTCACCGGTCTCCGAAGACGCATAATAATAAGTAACTTTACCCGAACCCGGATTATTGGTGATACTCGGATCCGGAGCTGTATCTCCATAAGTCCAGTCAGCAATGCTTGCCTCAGCACTGAAGTCCGCCTTGACGATCGTGAACTCAAGAGTTTTCTCTCCTGTATAATCGTTTTGGAATGTGACAGTTGCTTTGGCTGTGCCCTGGTTCACATTGTCTGTATAACTGACGGTATAATTCTTGCTGTCGACATCTGTCCCGCCGTCCTTGACAATAACTGCAGGCTCTATTCCCCCGCCTGTATAAGTGCAGCTCGATTTCTCAAGCGAAATATCCAGACCCGTTATTGCTTTGGCAGAAACATTCAATGTTCCTGCACATAGCTTATCTGATAATTGGCAGCCGAAAAATCCCTGGGCGTTATTGCATATTGCCCGGC
>Ga0268359_12595_pt1 | contig 25751 bp, 25 predicted proteins | sample BioMet11_FD_194416 | JGI IMG/M metagenome (GOLD analysis project Ga0268359, IMG submission 194416) | Sewage microbial communities from Oakland, California, United States - Biofuel 11 (PacBio Assembly) | ecosystem: Engineered > Wastewater > Sewage > Unclassified | place: USA: California | collected...
ATAATTAGTTTATAACGAACATGATTTAGATAGCGGATCTAATTCGCGGGGAATGGCTTATTTGGATTAACCTATGATGATAGAAAGACTGCTTGGGGGGTAGGAGTAGATACCGATATCATTACGGCGTCTGTCATTGCTTTATCAGTGCTGTAAATAAAATGGAGGGAATTAAAGAAAAAGTTAATTTTATCAAAAACAAGAAACTGCATATGAGAAGGACGTATATAAAAATGGAATTGCACAACATTAGTAAAAGTTATAATTGGGGAGGAAATATATTATGGGAATGACGATGACACAAAAAATTTTAGCTAAACATGCCGGACTGGACTCTGTTAAAGCCGGTGATTTAATTAATTGCAGACTGGACATGGTGTTAGCGAATGATATTACGGCACCTCCTTCTATTGCTGAATACAAAAAAATAGGCAGACCGGTTTTTGACCGTACGAAGGTTGCTTTAGTACCGGATCATTTTATACCTAATAAAGATATCAAATCTGCGGGACTCGCAAAAATTGTTCGTGATTTTGCCAAAGAGAATAACATTCAGCATTATTATGAAGTTGGCGTGTTGGCATTGAGCATGTCCTGCTCCCGGAGCAGGGATTAGTGGCACCGGGAATGGTTACAATTGGAGCCGATTCTCATACTTGCACTTATGGTGCATTAGGCGGTTTTTCTACAGGTGTCGGTTCAACCGATTTAGGAGTGGCCCTGGCGACGGGAGAAGCATGGTTTAAAGTTCCCGATGCAATTAAAGTTAACATTACAGGTAAAAAACCAGAGGATATTACCGGTAAGGATGTAATGCTGACTTTAATAGGTATGATCGGGGTGGACGGAGCACTTTATCAGTCTTTGGAATTTACGGGCAGCGGCATTGCGGAATTGTCGATGACGGATCGGTTTACTATTGCCAATATGGCTATCGAAGCGGGAGCTAAAAATGGTATTTTTCCTGTAGATGATCAAACTATGCAATATATTAAGAACCGTGTCACTACGCCGTATGATATAGTTACGGCAGATGAGGATGCATCGTACCAACGTGTAGTTGCAATCCATCTTGATGAATTGCAACCAGTAGTTGCGTTCCCGCATTTGCCGGAAAATACGAAAGTAATAGGCACATTTGGAGATATCAAAATTGATCAAGTCGTGATTGGCTCTTGCACAAATGGCCGGATAGAAGATTTGAAAATTGCAGCATCCATTATACAGGGACATACGATTCATCCTGATGTGCGTTGTATTATTATTCCCGGCAGTCAGAAAATCTATATGGAAGCCATAGAAAAAGGATATATTAAAATATTTATTGAAGCAGGTGCGGCAGTATCTACGCCTACATGCGGCCCTTGCCTGGGTGGATATATGGGGATACTTGCAGCCGGAGAAAAGTGTGTTTCTACAACAAACCGCAATTTCCGCGGACGGATGGGACACGTGGATAGTGAAGTATATTTGGCTGGTCCGCAAGTAGCGGCAGCCAGTGCTATTTTAGGAAAAATTGCAGCACCTAAGGAGGTACACTGAAATGAAAATAGAAGGAAAAGTTTGGCGTTATGGCGATAATATAGATACAGACGTTATTATTCCTGCCCGTTATTTGAACAGTTTTGATCCACAAGAATTAGCATTACATTGTATGGTAGATATAGACGAAACATTTTCTCATGAAGTACAAACGGGAGATATCATGGTAGGCGGTAAGAATTTTGGTTGCGGTTCTTCGCGTGAACATGCTCCGATAGCTATTAAAGCTTCTGGAATTCCAGTTATTATTGCAGCTAGTTTTGCTCGTATTTTTTATCGCAATAGTATTAATGTAGGATTACCTGTATTGGAAATCGGCAGTGATGTAGAAAAAATTAAAGCCGGTCATATCCTTCGTGTTGACTTGACGGCAGGATGTATTGAAAATAGTACAACAGGAGATATATTTCAAGCAGCACCGCTGCCCGGATTTATTCAAGATATTGCCAAAGCCGGCGGCTTGATTGAATATGTAAAGGAGAAAAGATAAATGGAAAAGCATATCGTTGTTATCCCTGGAGACGGGATTGGAAAAGAAATTACGGCAGCCGCTGTGAAGGTGCTGGAAAAAATTGATGAGATGTACCATATAGGACTTACTTTTGAATATCAATATGCAGGAGGAACGGCCTATGATAAATTTGGAACTCCGCTTCCTGAAAATACGATTGAGGCTGCAAAAAAAGCAAGTGCTGTTTTATTTGGTGCAGTAGGCGGTAGGCAATGGGATGACGTGGAACCAGCACTGCGGCCTGAAAAGGCGGTTTTAGGATTGCGCAAAGCACTGGGGTTATATGTTAATTTACGTCCAGTGAAAGTACAAAAAGAACTTTGCGAATATTCTCCGCTGAAGCCGGAAATTGTGACCGGTTCAGATATTCTTATTGTCCGTGAACTTATTGGCGGGATTTATTTTGGTGATAAATGCGAATCGGAAATACATGATGGTGTAGAACGTGCATGGGATTTAGAAAACTATAGTGTACCGGAAGTAGAACGAATTACACGATTTGCAATGGAAGCCGCACGCAAGAGGAGAAATAAGGTAACTTCCGTCGATAAATCCAATGTATTGGCAACGTCTCGTTTGTGGCGGCGTACCGTAACGAAAATTGCTGCGCAGTATCCGGATATCGTAGTAGATAATCTGTATGTAGATAATTGTGCTATGCAGCTGGCCATCAGGCCGACACAGTTTGATGTGATTGTAACAGGAAACTTGTTTGGCGATATACTGAGCGATGAAGCTGCTGTATTGGGAGGATCCATTGGAATGATGCCATCGGCTAGTATTGGAGAACTTACAAGCCTTTATGAACCTATTCATGGATCGGCACCGGATATTGCCGGCAAGGGTATTGCCAATCCCTTGGCAACGATTCTTTCTTCTGCTATGCTGCTTCGCTATTCGTTAGAGGAAGAGTCAGCGGCCTGTGCTGTTGAAAAAGCTGTTGATGCTGCTTTGGAAGAGGGCTGGCGCACTCCCGATTTATATAAGGATGGATTTAAAAAGGCTGATACAAATACAATGACGGAAGTTGTATTGCAATATATTAAATAAATTGAAATTACATGCGTTTCATCGGTGTGTTATACACTTCTTGCAAATGAATACATAAATTCATATACCGTTTAAAGTAAGCGTAATATATGATGATTGATGATATACTATTCATATAGGATGGTTTGTCTGTTTTTTAATATATATACTATTCGTTAGTTGTAGGGAGTGCATAACATGAAAATAGGTGAAGCAAAAGCTGTGTGGCAAAAATTTATGTCTGATGGTACCTTAAATGAAAAGATGCAGCCTGCTGTTGCACGGTCTTGGTTAAAGTGCCGGGAGATGAGAGTAAATCCATATAGTGATAATGTTACACAGGTAGATGATATCGTCTTTCAAAAGGTATTGAAGAAAAACAAAGAATTGATTCGAATAGCAGCCCCTATTATACAAAGTGTATACCAAATTATTAAAGAGTCACACTTTTTACTGGTATTAACTGATAGGGATGGGTATGTTTTAGAAACAATCGGGGATGATTCTATCTTAAAAAGGTCCGAAAACATATTGTTTCATAAGGGAGCTGTATGGACTAATCTGGGAGTAGGAAGTAATGCACCGGGAATTGCATTGGAATATGACATGCCGATTCAAATGAATGGCCCGGAACATTATTGTATGTCTCAGCATGGATGGACTTGTTCCGCGGCGCCGATTCATGGGTTGAACGGTCAAGTAATCGGTTGTCTTGATTTGTCCGGTGCTGTGGAAGCCGCTCATCCGCATACACTGGCACTTGTTGTAGCCGGCGCGTTTAGTGTGGAAAGTATGCTGGCAAGTTATCATCAGTCGCTGCTTATGCGTTCAGCAGCCAACGGACTACACGAATCCATCCTTTTGCTCAATGATACATTTCAATTGCGATGGATAAATAATACAGCAAAAAAGGAATTATCGATTTGTTTTCCTAAAATGGCAATGATTGATTTTAGAAGTGTTATGCCTGATGTAGATTGGAATAGCGTTATAACGATGCAAAAGGAAAATGCACCGTTATATATAGATGACATGCGTTTTTTTATTAAGGGAAAAGTGCGGCGTTTTAGTGCTACTATTTCATTAACCGTAGATACGAGCGGACGGACAATCACCGTGATTCTTCGTAAGCAAGAACATCTTATACGGTCAGTGAATCGTGTGTCCGGAAATCAAGCTGCATATAGCTTTGACAATATTTTTACTGCGGATACCATGATGAAACAAGTGATAGAAAGAGCACGGCAGTATGCCCGATATGATGGAAGCATCCTCATAGAAGGTGAAAGCGGTACGGGAAAAGAACTATTTGCTCAAGCCATTCATACGGGAAGCTGTAGAGCAGAAGGACCTTTGTTGCGGTAAATTGTGCTTCTTTGCCGCGGGATTTGATAGAAAGTGAACTTTTTGGCTATGAAAAAGGAGCTTTTACAGGAGCTCTCAAGGAAGGGAATCCGGGAAAATTTGAATTAGCCGACCATGGTACGTTGTTTCTTGATGAAATCGGAGAAATGCCATTGGAATTTCAGGCTAAGTTACTGCGAGTGGTTGAAACATTGCAAGTTCGTCGTATTGGCGGTAAAGAGGAAAAAAAACTGGATGTGCGTGTTATTGCCGCGACCAATCGCAATTTAAAGAGACAAGTCCGGTTAGGGTTATTTCGCAGTGATCTTTATTATAGACTCAATGTATTGAGATTAGATATTCCGCCTCTGCGGGAACGTCCAGATGATGTAGAATTTTGTGCCAATCGATTTTTGCAGCGGTTTAATTTGCGATATCCGGATAGAAAAGAAAATTTTCTGCAGATTTTTTATTATCTCTAAAACACTATGATTGGCCCGGAAATGTCAGGGAACTGCAAAATAGTATTGAAAGAGTTTTTTATACGAGTGAGTCTCCCGTGATTTCATCTCGTGATTTTTGTTATATTATGGATGATGTTGTTGCGGCAGTGCCGAGTGAAACAGGAGAAGAAGTGAAAAACAGACCTATTTGCGTATTATTAAAAATTCCGGGGGCAATGTGGCAGATGCTGCTCGAAGTATAAACGTAAGTATACCTACTTTTTATCGCATTTGTAAGCAGTATGACATAATACCAAAAAAAATACGGCGGGGATTAGAATGAAAGACAGATAGAAATTATCATATGTATCATATGTATCGATAATTTTGATATATATGATACATATGACTGTTATGAGAAATAAATAAAAGAATAATCTTTATTAACTGAATAGTATGAGTAGTAAGATATATCGTTGTATATAAAGAGAATATGCAAATAAAAAATAAATTTGAATAGTCTGTCATTATTTGGCACGTTTATTTCATACAATACAGTATAGTTCTTTTTATTAAAGGAGGCATACTAGTATGAGTAACAGAATTACGTTGAATGAAACTTCATATTTTGGTGAAGGTGCGATTCAGGAAATTATTAATGAAGTGCAAAATCGCGGGTTAAAAAAAGTCATGGTTGCAACGGATCCCGATTTATTAAAATTCAAAGTTGCTGATAAAGTGACGGATTTACTGGATAAGGCGGACATGGATTATATTGTATATGATCATATCAAAGCCAATCCAACGATTCAAAACGTACAAGAAGGTGTCGATTTTTGCCGTATACAACAAGCTGATGTTATTGTTGCTATTGGCGGGGGGTCTTCTATTGATACGGCAAAAGCTATTGCTGTTATTATGACAAATCCGGATTTCTATGATGTTCGCAGTTTGGAAGGTGCGTCACCGACCAAGAATAAAGCCATGCCAATTATTGCTGTTTCGACGACTAGTGGAACGGCGGCAGAAGTTACTATCAATTATGTTATTACAGATGTAGAAAAACATCGTAAATTTGTATGTTCAGATCCTCACGATATACCGGTTGTTGCGATTATCGATCCGCAGATGAGTGCCTCTATGCCTGCTGGCCTTTGTGCAGCTACGGGCATGGATGCACTCGTTCATGCCATTGAAGGCTATATTACTAAAGGGGCGTGGGAATTAACGGATATGATGCATTTAAAGGCTATTGAAATAATCAGCAAATGGCTGCGGAAATCGGTGGCGGGCGATATGAAGGCGCGTGAAGAAATGGCAATAGGTCAGTATATTGCAGGTATGGGATTTTCTAATGTTGGGTTGGGGATTGATCATTCCATGGCACATCCGTTAAGTGCTTTTTATGACATTCCGCATGGGGTTGCCTGTGCTGTTTTATTGGCGCCTGTATTAAAATTTAATGCGCCGGCGACAGGAGACCGTTACCGTGAGATAGCCCGGGCTATGGGCGTGAATGGTGTAGAAAACATGAGTCAGAAAGAATATCGGCAGGCCTGTATAGATGCTGTGCAAAAATTGGCAGACGATGTTCGTATACCACGGCAGCTGCGTACATTAGGGGTTAAAGAGAAAGATGTTGAATTTCTTGCTGCATCAGCGATTGCTGATGCTTGTACACCGGGTAATCCAAGAGATGTTATCAAGGAAGAAATTGTTGAAATTTATAAATCCATTTTGTAAATTTTTATTAAGTAACATAATATACTGTTTTTCATTACTATATAAAACAGTACAATCCCCCCTGATGTATTTAACATCAGGGGGGATTGTACTGTTTTGATCAAAATTCATATGTTGTGCCAGGAGCGATAACTTGGACCGGAATATGGAAATGTTCTTCGACTAATTTTTTATATTCCATGGGATCCTTGTCAATAATCGGCCATGTCTTATAATGAATGGGGATTACTAATCCTGGTTGAATCCAGGATGCTGCAATGGCAGCATCCTCAATGCCCATTGTGAAATTATCGCCAATGGGCAGGATTGCATAATCAATAGGTGAAAAACGGCTATGAAGCTTCATGTCCGCATATAACCCCGTATCACCGGCAAAATAAATAAGCTTATTATTTATTTGAATGATACAGCCGCATGCGAGCCCGCCTGCTATACCGGAACCATGAAGAGCGGAGGTCAGGCGGATATAGCCAAAAGGAAAAAAAGCTTTGCCGCCAATGTGCATGGCATGCGTCTTACAGCCTGCATTTGCAGCTTTAGCAGCTACTTCTGCTGTGCTGATAATGGTAGCGTTGTTGGTTTTAGCTATGATTTCAGCATCTCCGTAATGATCGCTGTGGGCATGAGAAATAAAAATGTACTGACAGCAAATAGATGCCGGATTAATTGATGTCCAAGGATTATCCGTAATAAACGGATCAAATAAAATGGCGGTATTCTTTTCTGTAAGTAAAAAAGCGGAATGTCCGTAATAGGTAAATTTCATAATGTTGCCTCATTTTTTTAATGCATGGTACCATTTATCGAGTCCTTCTTTTGGAAAAGCCCCTTCCATGGCAGTATCCAATTTTTTATGTAATTCTTTTTCATCTTTTAGTGGGTAGATGTCTTTATAATCAGTATAAATATCCCAGAAATCTCTCATATGGAGGTTAGCATACGTATCTCCGTATACTTTAAAACAAGAAGAACACAGCGTAATAAAAACCGCTTCTTCATCGTGCTGACGAGCATCGTCCAGGCCGCAGCAGCGAGTATATAAGTGAATAGTACCAAATAGTTGATGTAAATAATCATATAGCTGAGACACTGTCTGCGGTTCCAACTGCAGCAGCTTACAGCCTGGAGCGAAATAAATCGGCCATTGTGCAATATTGTCTCTGTTTTCCATATCCATGATGAACACCTCTTTCTTAATATATACTTTCCCTAATACCTATATTAAAACATATTTGAAGATAAAATTCAATTAAACAATATTATCTATGCATCTCTGTCACTTGAAGGACATGAAAAAATCTTGTACAATGTTACAGGAGAGTGATGATTATGCATATTGTTATGGTGGAACCGGAAATTCCCGGCAATACAGGAAATATCGCACGGTTATGTGCAGCTAATCATATTATGCTGCATTTAGTTAAACCATTAGGATTTTCTTTGGAGAATAAGTATTTAAAACGAGCAGGATTAGATTACTGGCCGTTAGTTGATGTAAAAATTCATGAAAATTTTGAAGAAGTGCAGAAAAAATACGAAGGTCACCGATTTTTTTATTTGACGACTAAGTCGGAACAGTGTTATGCTGATATCCGGTTTGAAAAAGATGATTTGCTTGTTTTCGGCAAAGAAACAAAAGGTTTGCCGGAATGTTTGCTGAAACAATATCCTGAATTTTGTTTTCGGATTCCCATGGCGGATAAGGCTCGTAGTTTGAATTTATCTAATTCTGTTGCTATTGTTTCCTATGAAGCGTTGCGTCAATTAGATTTTCCCGATATGTCTAAAAGCGGGATTGGCATTAAAAATTTGAAATAAAGGGGAAATAAATGATGAATATATATGATAAAGCCCATGAACTGGCAAAAGCTATTCGTGAGTCGGAAGAATATAAGGCTCTGGTAGATGCGGGAAAGGTTCTTTCCACAAATGAGACATCGAAAAAAATGGTTCAAGAATTTCTCATAAAACAAGTGCAGTTGGAATATGCCGGGGCAATGGGGGGACAACCTGATAAAGCCAAGGTAGAAGAACTAAATAAATTAGCAGAAGTTATCAAAGGAAATAAAATGGCCGTTGATTATTTGCAAGCGTATAGGAAATGGCAGACTTGTGCCGGCGATGTATTAAAAATCATTCAAGAATCTATGGCTGAAGGAATGAGTATCCTTGATAAATAAGTATGCGTTTACAAGTTTTATTTCACAATTGAATGCGATCATTCCCGGTGAACGGCTGTTGATAGATGAGCCGATGAGCCGGCATACGACATTTGCCGTAGGCGGACCTGCCGATGTGCTTGTCCTTCCTCACACTGTTCAGGAACTGGCGGTAGCTATACGGTCAGCAAAAGAGCTGTTGCTTCCCTTGACGGTTTTAGGGGGCGGGTCTAATGTTTTAGTGCTAGATGGCGGAATACGCGGTGTAGTTATTCAACTTAATGAGCTAAATAAGGTATTGCAATGTGATGGTTTATTACTGCGGGCCAGTTCAGGGCTTATGCTGGGAGATGTTTGCGCATTTGCGCAGCAAAACGGTCTGGCGGGAATTGAATTTGCCTGTGGGATTCCGGGAACCTTGGGCGGCGCTGTGTTTATGAATGCCGGCGCGTATGATGGTGAAATGAGTGAAGTCGTTTCTCGGGTCCAAGCAATCAATGATGCAGGAATCGTTCACACATATGATGCGGTAGAACTCAAATTTTCATACCGGCACAGCATATTTCAACTAACACAGGAAGTGATTGTTGAAGTGGAACTTGCGCTTACGGCAGATGATAAGGCAGCAATTGCTGAGCGCATTGATGTGCTTATGAATCGTCGGCGCAGTAAACAGCCATTGGAAATGCACAGTGCAGGAAGTACATTTAAGCGGCCGTCTGGATACTTTGCGGGTACATTGATCGAACAAACGGGGCTTAAAGGATTTTCTGTCGGTGATGCTCAGGTATCGACAAAACATGCTGGTTTTGTTGTTAATATAGGACATGCTTCGGCAGAAGATATATTATGTTTGATTCGGGAAATACAAAAACGTGTAGAGTCCGCCCATGGAGTGTGTCTGGAACCGGAGGTGCGGATTATCGGAGAACCGAGAAAGTAATGCTTGGCGTATAAATAGGTAGTACGCAATACAAGTCCATTTCATAAAAGAAAGAGGGTCTATTTTTATAGGGCCTCTTTCTTTTATAAAAAAAATAGTAGTCAACATCCGGTTCATGTGATATAATTACTAAGTTACAATTTAATCTATTATAATCTGTTTATAATGTTAGTTAACAGGAGAGGACTGCAGGATGGAACGTAAGGATATACGTAATATTGCGATTATTGCCCACGTCGATCATGGTAAAACAACCTTAGTCGATGCTATGTTGAAACAGAGCCACGTTTTTCGTGCCAATGAAAAAGTAGCTGAACGTGTGATGGACTCTGGTGATATTGAACGTGAACGTGGCATTACAATTTTGTCTAAGAATACATCGGTTATGCATGAAGGCGTGAAAATTAATATTGTTGATACTCCGGGGCATGCCGATTTTGGCGGCGAAGTTGAACGAGTATTAAATATGGTTGATGGAGTATTACTTCTTGTTGATGCATTTGAAGGGCCGATGCCGCAGACAAAATTTGTGCTGCGCAAAGCGTTGGAACAAAAATTAAAACCTATCGTTGTTATTAATAAGATTGATAAACCGGATGCTCGTGTTGAAGAAGTAGAAGACGAAGTGTTGGAATTATTTATGGAACTGGAAGCAGATGATGATCAACTTGACTTTCCTGTTATTTATGCTAACGGGCGTGATGGTATCGCCAAAGCACATATGGAAGACGAAAGTGATAATTTAGAACCTCTTTTTAAATGTATTATTGAAAACTGTCCATGCCCTAAAGGCGATCCGGAAGGTCCCCTGCAATTTATGGTGACAACACTTGATTATGATGATTATGTTGGGAAGATTGCGATTGGGCGTATTGTCCGCGGCAAGATGAAAACAAATCAGCAGGTTGTCATTACGGATGGGGAAAGCCAGCGTAAAGCGAAAATTGGACGAGTATATACCTATGAAGGGTTGAAGCGGTCTGAAACCGAAGAAGTTTACATGGGGGAAATAGCGGCTATTGTTGGTATTGAAGATATCAAAATTGGCGAAACGGTGGCAGATCCATTAAATCCGGAAGCGTTGCCTACTATCAATATTGACGAACCGACATTGTCTATGGTTTTCTATGTGAATGATAGTCCTTTTGCCGGACAAGAAGGAGATTTTGTAACGAGCCGTCATTTGCGGGATCGTCTTTTCCGTGAAGTACAGACTAATGTTAGCCTGCGTGTAGAAGAAACAGATAGTGCGGATGCGTTTAAGGTATCTGGACGCGGGGAACTCCATATTGCAGTCCTTATTGAAGAAATGCGCCGTGAAGGGTATGAAATGCAGATTGGCAAACCCAGCGTCATTCTTAAAGAAATCAACGGCCGGAAATGTGAACCATTGGAACAATTGACAATTGATGTGCCGCAGGAATTTATGGGTGCTGTTATGGAATCACTGGGAACCCGTAAAGCTGAACTGGTAAATATGGTAGATCTTGCTGGATATACACGCTTGGAATTTATTATTCCCGCCCGGGGTCTTATTGGTTTCCGTTCGGAATTTCTTACTGGCACAAAGGGAAACGGCATTATGTACCATGTTTTTCACGGATATGCACCGTGGAAGGGTGAAATTCCTGGACGTACACGGGGATCCTTGGTCGCTTTTGAAACAGGAGAAACGACAGCCTATGGTATCTTTAATCTCCAGGATCGCGGAACCATGTTTATTCAACCGACCCAGAAAATTTATTTAGGTCAGGTTATCGGCGAAAGCAACCGTGATGTGGATATTGATGTCAATCCTTGTAAAAAGAAACATTTGAGCAATACACGTTCTTCTTCTGCGGATGAAGCATTGCGTCTGGTTCCGGCACGAGTTATGAGTTTGGAACAATCCTTAGAATGGATTAATGATGATGAATTAGTTGAAGTGACACCGAAAAGCATTCGTTTGCGTAAGGCTATTCTTGATCAGCATGATCGTAAGAAAGCAGCTCGTAATAAATAAAATTGAATTTACGGTGAAAACATTAATGTATACAAAAAATATTTATTGACAGCCGTAAATATTTAATGTAGAATGAGCTTAAATTTAATTTAACTGGCAATGAAGCCCCTGTATTTGTTAAACACAAATACAGGGGCTTTGTTATTTCCGGTGAAGTAAATTTAGAGGGGGAATACTATGAATACTTTAGTCGAAAAAATCAGGGGTATTTTGGCATTATCATTTATTTTTGCTTTCGCTGCTGTACCAGTCTTGGCTGCCGATGGAGCTTCTGCGATTGATACAGGCGATACGGCATGGGTGTTGATTTCAGCAGCACTGGTCATGTGGATGACCCCGGGCCTGGGTTTGTTTTACGGGGGGATGGTACGAAATAAAAATGTATTGGCTACGATTATGCAGAGTTTCTTTATTGTTTGTTTGTTTCTGTATTATGGATATTGGTAGGATATTCACTGGCATTTGGACCGGACCATGGAGGCTTGATCGGCGGATTGGATTGGATTGGCTTCCAGGGTGTCGGAATGGAACCGAGTGCAGATTATGCTAAAACGGTGCCTCATCTGGCGTTTGCCTGCTTCCAAATGATGTTTGCCGTGATTACGCCTGCTCTTATTACGGGCGCTTTTGCAGAACGTGTAAATTTTCGGCATTTGTTCTGTTTACTGCTCTTTGGAGCCTTTTGTATATTCTCCGGCGGCACATTGGGTTTGGGGTGCCGGCGGTTGGTTGGGAGCCCTTGGTTGCCTTGATTTTGCAGGGGGTACGTGCATTCATATTTTATCCGGTGTCTCTGGCCTGACGGCATGTTTGTATATTGGTACACGCAAAGGGTACGGAAAAGAAGCTATGATACCACATAATATGCCTATGACTGTCCTGGGAGCGGCGATGCTTTGGGTAGGCTGGTTTGGCTTTAATGCTGGCAGTGCACTGGGGGCTAACGGCCTGGCAGCTAATGCATTTGCAGCTACTCAGGTAGCTGCAGCGGGTGCAGCTGTTTCCTGGGTGGCCGTGGAAGCCATTGTTCATGACAAGCCGACTGTTTTAGGCGGTGCTTCGGGTGTTGTTGCCGGATTGGTTGCCATTACTCCTGCTGCCGGTTTTGTAACACCTTTAGCAGGTCTCGTCATTGGTTTGGTTGCGGGTGTCTTATGTTTCTTTGCCGTTGCTGTTGTAAAACAGCATTTTGGGTATGATGATTCTTTGGATGCATTTGGCGTTCATGGTGTAGGCGGTCTGTGGGGAGCTATTGCAACGGGCTTGTTTTGTACTACCATGGTCAACCCTGATGGAGCTAATGGCTTATTTGCCGGCAATGCTTCTCAGGTTGGCATTCAAGCAATCGGCGCTCTTTCCTGTATTGTTTTCGGTATTGTTATGACACTGATTATTCTTAAGATTGTAGATGCTCTTATTGGAATCAGAGTAAGTCCTGAAAAGGAAATTGTAGGCCTTGATGTTACATGAACATGGTGAACGTGGATTATGTTATGATGGATAGTTTTGGTGCCATGATTGCATCGACAAATCATCCGTCGGTTACTAAAAAAAATTCGTAATGCACGATATAGTTTAACCATGTGCGGATTGGTGAATGGAGGGATATTATGGGGCAGATCAATAAATAGAAATCATTACGAGACCGGAAAAACTGAATGACTTAAAAGAAGCTATGTATGCTATACGTGTTACCGGTATGACTGTCATGCAAGTCTATGGCTGCGGTCTTTCACACGGCTATACGGAAATATACCGCGGGCAGGAAATGTCGATCAATTTATTGCCAAAAATAAAAGTAGAGATCGTAGTGAGTGAAATACCTGTTGAAAAAGTGATAGAAGCGGCGGAAAAAGCTTGTCGTACAGGTCATATTGGAGATGGAAAGATTTTTGTTACTACTGTTGACAATGCAATTCGTATCCGAACCGGTGAATCCGGCGTTGATGCGATACGTGACCGTAATGATGAAACAGATATTGTAAATTCTATCATAAAAGAATAAAGACAGTATTTTTTAGTGTTAATTTAGTAAATAATACATGAAAAAAGGAAGAGACAGGGGGAATACCCTTTTTTCTCTTCCTTTTGCGTTTTTTAAGGTCGGTATATATTGACGTAGAACACAAAAAAAAGTAATATAACAAAAAGATATATAGACATTTGCAGGAGGATAGGGATGAACCGGAATTATATAAAATTTTTGGCGGCAGTACTTCTATTTGGTTCCAATGGGATTATTGCCAGTTATATTGCGCTGGATAGTTATGTTATTGTTCTAAGCCGTATGGTTATAGGAGGTATATTTCTTTTACTGCTGCTGATGTGGCGGCAGAAAAAAATATGGACCGGTCCGCCAAGAAAATTATGGGGTAAACTGATATTCGCTGGGGTAGCGCTGGGCGGAAATTGGCTGTTTTTGTATGAATCATATGTGCAAATAGGCGTAAGCTTGGCAACACTTGCCTGTTACAGTGGTCCTGTGATGGTGCTTCTGTTGTCTGTTCCGTTATTTCATGAACGCATTACTGTAATAAAAGCGGCAGGAATGGTGACGGTCATCGCGGGGATGCTGTGTGTCAATGGCGTCGATGTGCAATCGCATGGAGTATCTTGGGGACTGATGAGTGGTATATTATCAGCGGTATGTTTTGCTCTTCTGGTTATTATTAATAAAAAAATGAAGGGTGTTGATGGATTAGAAGGTACCCTTTGTCAATTGCTTGTAGGAGGCGTAATGGTTGGAGCAGTAACGTTTAGCATGCAACCGCATATAGGCGTGCTTTCAGTGGAAAGTGTATTTGCTGTTGTCGTACTGGGCGTCATCAATACGGGAATCGGCTGTTATCTGTATTTTTCGGCGATGCAGTATTTACCGGCTCAAACCGTGTCGATTTGTGGATATTTAGAACCTTTTTCCGCACTGGTTTTTGCTGCGGTTTTTTTGGGAGAGGAATTATCATCGCTGCAGATATTAGGAGCGGCTTTAATTTTAGGGGGTGTTGTTTTAGCCGAATTATATCCGTTGCTTCATAAGCAGCGCATCCGATTTGACGAATGACTTTATCAAGAGAATAGGGATCGTGAGATAAAAATAGGAGAATTTACACTTGTAGGTTACATGCAAAAGGTTCTGTCTTAGAGCGGAACCTTTTTTTGTTACAACTATATTACGATATACCGAAATTTTCCCTGCATATGTAGTAAGCAATGCGTAATCTTTTTTGCACGATATCTGTTTATGATGTCGAGAAAAAAGCGTGGATATCTAAACAAGATGTCGGCGTTCCTTCACAGACAGAAGCTGAAAAAAGGACAGGCAAGCGACGCATTTAAGTGTGCCGGTATCTGTTGGGAATCGGCAGAGGATTATATGATGTTCCGCCTATCTTTATCTTACTGGATAAAACTGGAATAGTTCTACGGAGTAACGGAAAACCGACCTCCTATGTGAAATTCTACGTAAAAAGCATTCAGTATGATGAAACACTCAGAAAATTTACGGAACTTATCATTGTAGACAACAAAAGAAATAGTAGGAATTCATTAAAATAATCCATGAAGTTGACTGTAACGGCACCGAAAAAAAATATAGGAAAAGAAAATATAACACAAAGCAGCGGGGTTCAGGCTAAAAAACAGACGAATGATGTAACATTGAATGCTGCCAATGATATGAACTTTAGTAACTCAACGATGGATAATACCGAGAGGCTAAAGAACACAAGAAAACTAACCAACCAATGGGAAACTATTGACTGGGTACTAGTCGAAAACTATGTTAATAGGCTACAAACCCGAATCGCCAAGGCAACAGTGACAGGTAACAAGAACAAAGCTAAAAGGCTACAATACTTATTAACCCATTCATTTTATGCCAAAGCCTATGCAGTAAAGAAAGTAACATCAAACAAAGGTAAAGGTACTTCTGGCATCGATAAAAAGCTCTGGTCAACCTCTGCCGCCAAGATGAAAGCTGTGTTGGCACTCACAGACAAGCACTATAGGGCTAAGCCACTCAGACGAGTGTTTATCAAAAAGAAGGGGAAAAACAAATTGCGTCCATTGGGTATTCCCACCATGTACGACAGAGCCATGCAGAACATTATACGCATTAGCACTTGAACCCATAGCTGAAATATCGGCAGACTCAATTTCCTTCGGCTTTCGCAGAGGAAGAAGTGCCAAAGACGCCTGTGAACAAATATTCTGTGTATTAGCAAGAAAATGCTCACCAGCCTGGATATGACTCCATTTGAGGCCAGATTTAGACGTTAAAAAAGTAGACTCAAGTGTTACAAAAATGCTTGACCACTACAGTGCCGATTATGACAGTAGGAAAAAATGTAAGAGGTGGCAGTATATTATATATAAGCATAGTATCTCCAGATAAGATGCGAAATTGGGGGAAGTCATCAATTTTCATTCCGTATTCGTTTGTTCGATCCTTGTTTTTCGGAGTTTTTATGGCTATTTTTTATAAATTTAGTTATATTCTATCTGTATACATAATACATTTACTAGTAGAAAAGGAAAAAAATATTTTATTTAGAATAAGTACAGTATAGAATCATTTTTCTGTATATGTGACATTTTTAAGAAAGAAGGTCTGAGTATGCTTGAGCACAAATGGGTAAAACGCTGTATTCACATTGCATTAATGAGCATGGTCGTTGGCGGATTTGAAGTTGGCGGTTATGTATTAAATGATTATATGCCAGTACGTATACCAGTACCTGTTGCGTATGCGGATAGTAATAATCAAATTGTTACGCCTAATGGTCCTTGGGAAAAAGGTGTAGAAGATATTGAGATGAGTGGAGTAGAAACAGGGAGAAAAAATATTGCAGGATCAGTTATTGATACTGAAAATCAAAAGATGTCGGGCACAGTTAATATTAGTGTATATAAATTAAGTTCTAACAACCCTAATTTTGATTTCTATTCAATAATGGGTATTATGGATCATGGAGTTACACATAAAAATAAAAGCTATAATCCTAAAAGTAATTGGTTGTCAGTTGGGTATTATGCAACTGATATGCAGATAGAATTAGAATTAGCAACTGCGAATAGCAGCATATGGGATTTTGGTCCTACGTCCTCTGTTGGGAGTTCAACTACAGGATTTACTCTTGGCGGGGATTTAAAAGGTTCATATGATAGCAACGGTGGTGGAATAAGTGGCGGCTTTAGTGGGTCATTTGGGGCTCAATTTTCATCATCTGATGTCAGTATAGTAACAGCTAAAGAGGGAGACACCAAACTATTTTGGACTATAAAATTGCCAGGAGTTGGTTTTAAGAGCCCTGGCAATCCAGCTAATCCAAAAGAATCCTCTTATGCAGGATATAAGTGGTATTTTGGAGTTATATATAAAGTTCCAAAAGGAAGTCAATTCCAACTTAAAGTAACACCAGCTATTCATTGGAAATTTGATTATACCCGTGGAAATACAAAAAGTACTCGAGACTGGAGCCCTGCGACAGTAACATATACTTATAAAGGATAAAATATTTACTGGAAAAGAGCTCAATAGCAACACACATATAAAACTTGACGAAAAAACGTTAAGTAAAATAAAAAATATCAATAAAAGAAAAGTAGCCTCTGTCGAAAATGACAGGGGCTTATTTTTGTTATGTGTTAAACCATCATAATTAATATAACAGTTGTGTGACACTTTTTTCACAGTTTCTTTACTCTTTAACTCAACCACTAGATTATATTCAGAGTCTATTTTATAATGATTTTATCAAACAGATAACAATTGTTAGCACTATAACGAGGTGGTTTAATATGAAAAAAATAGTACATGCATTGATTTTAGGAACCTTTTTATTTTCCTTGAGTGGGATAGGGATAACAAATACATATGCAATGCCGCCACAAGATGGATCTCAGTGGCAAAATAGCAATAATCAGCAGGGAGATAATAGACAGGGACCTAATAATCACGATAGACAAAAGCAGAACAACCATGATAGACAGAGGCAGGGAAATCATCAACAAGGGGCCAATGATCAAGGTAGACAGGCCTCGGAAAATCATGATAGGCAGAATCATGATAACCATGATAGACAAGGTCCCGAAACTCATCAACAGGGACCTAATAATGACCAGGGAAGACAAGGTCCGGACTATCATGACCAGCAGTGGCAGGATGACCATGACAGGCAATGGCGGGAACATTCACAAGAATGGAGTGATCATGATCGCGAATGGCGAGAACATGAAGGTGATAGACATTGGCAGGAAGTGCATGCACGTGAATGGCATGATTGGTATCGGTGGCACCATGATAATGGGGATAACGGATTTAGTGAATTTTTATTAGGTACGATATTTGGAGTCCTTTTAGGTTCAGTTTAATAGTATATGGATATTCCTTATTTAATAAGAAATATCAGTAAAATTGAAGTGGCCTCTGTCGAAAGTGACAGGGGCTTATTTTGTGTTTACAGAAATCGTTTGTTGACAATTGACAACTTTAGGTATAGCTTATTTTTATAAGCACGTTTTCGGCGCATAATAAAGTGTTTTTAATAATAAGTTTAAAGAAAGTTTATTTAATATTGGCGATATGTTAAAAGATGGGGGTCTATTATGAATATTAAACCTTATGACGAAACAATAAGAGGATTGTTTTCATCAGGAAGACAATTTGTAATACCACGTTTTCAACGTGAATATTCGTGGGAAAGAAAACATTATCAAGAATTTCTTGATGATATGGTTAATGGTTTAACGATTGCTAATGGTAAAATTTCATCTAGTCAGTATTTTTTAGGAACAATGTTATTTATTGGAAATTTTGCTGGAGGCACAGATAGAGGAATCCAAGTTGTTGATGGACAACAGAGATTAACAACAATTACAATCTTATTTTCAGCACTTTCTGATAGATTTTGTTCGAAAAGTGAGAATGCTTTAAGTGAACAAATTTTTAAATATATTATGACAAAAGATGATGATGGTAATGATGTAAGAATTATCAAAAGTAAAACACATTATCCTTTTTTTTCTTATTTTATTCAAGATATAAAAAAAAGTATGAAACAATCACCAAACACAGAAGACCAACTATGAAAAGTCAAGTACTTTCTGAACTAAAAATGAATTTGTTTACAGGTTCTTAAAATAGGGTAACTTTAATAAAGCTCACCAACAGGAACTTTTTCACAACGGTATGTTCGTAAGCTGCTTACAGATTAAATGTGACGTTGTCTGTTAACATTTTATAAATAATGCGAACCAGCTTGCCGGCACAGTGTCCTAAAGCCCCATAATGGTTTAGACCAGCATCACGCTTTTTGTCGTACAGCTGTTTGAATACAGCATTATTTCGTACCACATTGTGAGCTGCATACATTAGGGCATATCGTAAGTATCGGGATCCTCTTTTGGACATTCGGGTATGAGTGGCGTTGAAGTTTCCCGATTGATGGATGGAAGGATCCAGCCCCGCAAATGCCAGCAACTTGCCGGGTGCTGAAAAGCGATGCACATCTCCTGTTTCACCCAGAATCATTCCGGCTTCTAAACAACTGATGCCGGGAATGGTCATGATGACTGAATCCATGGAACGAATAATGGTTTCCATGTTGGATTCAACATCTTCAATTTGGCTATCCAGTAACTCGATTTGCTCAATGGTTTGGGTTATCTGAATAGATATAGAACTGTCGCTGGAACCGACAGACTTCCGTGCGAGAACTCTTACTTCTTGAGCTTTGTCTTTCTTGAAACGGCCATGAGAAGCCGAGGCAAGAAGATGAGCCAGATGAGTCATATGCATGGAAGCAATCGTATCCGGCGAGGGCGCCTCCTTCAGGATAGCGTAGACAGACTTATGATGGATTCCGTTAAAGAAGTACTGCAGCTCAGGGAACGCCTGATCCAGGTACGAAGTCAGCATGATTTTATTGCGGGTACGCTGCTTCATCAATTTACGACGGAATCGGCCCAGGTTTTTCAAGTGTAGCAGATCCAGATCGTACTGCGTGAATCGTCTGAAAGGCTGCGTCATAAGCGTTTGGGCAATAATGGCGGTGTCCACCTTATCGGTCTTGGTCTTACGGATTCTGTTTTTCCGCATGCAAGACGTTTGGATAGGGTTGAGCACACTGACCGGAAAATGCCGGGTAACAAGGAATTCAACAAGATTATTGCCGTAGTGGGCCGTTGACTCAAGACCAACGATGAGGTTGTCTTTGTCATACTGATTCAGGACAGAGAGCAGCATACAGAAGCCATCGTTGTCATTTGTGAATTGGAACGGTTCTACGAGGACTTTACCATCAGAAGATAATACAGAAGCAAAGTGATTGAGCTTGGCAATATCAATGCCGACATAAATCATGGGATGCACCCCTTTCCTTATTATTGATGATGTGATATCCGTTCACGATTATCATCGTAGACTTGATTGAAATGAGTACTCGTACGCTGGTTTCAGCCTATGGCACATCCAACTATAAACAATTCAGATAATGAAACGGCAATACACTCCTTTTAGTAGTTGAACTACAGAAAATTATGAAAAGTCCACAACATCTGAATGTATTATAGTCACATACACCTACAATTAAAAGAAAGGAAAGTATGTAATTTTGCTTCTGTAATTATCATACAAGAAGAGATATGTATAAAAGATACATACGATTATCTTTATAGTCAATTAGATGAGCCAATATTAAAAGATCGGTTAAAAAAGAAGTATGGAGCTGAAGCTGTTGATCAATTAAATTTTATTGACATTTTAAAAGCCATTAGAGACCAAGTGTTAAATTCAACATTTGTTTCAATTTCAACTACAGATAGTAATCAAGCAAATATCATTTTTGAAATTCTTAATGCAAAAGGGAAACAGTTGGCTCATATAGATTTAATAAAAAATAAAATATTTGAAGTGTTGAATACACAGGAACCTGCTGACTTTGCGGAGGATAATTGGGAAAAAATAAAAAAAGAACTTCTTTGTGGAAAAGATTCTGTTGGATTAGCAACTTTTTATCGCCATTTTTGGATTTCAGCATATAAGAAATCACCTTCAAATCACTTATATGATGATTTCAATAAAATAATTATTTCCCAGTTTTGATGAATTTAGTGTAAAATTTATCAGTTTGTCGTATTCTAAAAAAGATAATCCTTCTAATTCTAAGACAAAATATGCGATTAATAAATTAAATTGCTTATATAATAATAAGGAATTATTTGAAGACGATGGTACAATAGAACACATTTTACCTGAAACGGATGAGCTGAAAACTCTAAATATTGGGAATTTAATTTTATTAGAAAAAAATCTTAACGATGAAGCTGGAAATAAGACGTATATCAATAAACTTTCAGTATACGAAAAATCAAAATATATTTGGATCAATAAATTTTTGCAGGAATACAAAATGTGGGATTGTTCAAATGTTCTAGATAGAAGTTTAATTTTAGCCCAAGAATATTATATAAAAATATTTAATAGGCCTTTACCAGTTAAGAGTCATGCAGATGTAATGCGAACGGTGATCAACACAAAATAGGTACTTATTGTTTTTTTTGTAATGTAACCTTATGTTTATTTTACATTTTTGAAATAAAAAGATAATGAAAAAATAATGTCTTCTTAAAATTTAATTTTAGAGATATTATAAAATCATTATCTTTTTTTATTGTAAAACTATTTCTACCGGCTAACCTTCGTCCAATGGTTATCCAGTAAAATTAGTCAAAAGAATAATAGTCATGGGGGCAAAGCGATTAGAGTACAATTAAGTTCGCAAAAGTAAAAAGGGAAACGCCATCAAAACCCGAAGAGGTAATATCCAGCAAACAATGAGAAGTGAAAATTGAGGGCGTACCAAAATTTTGTCGTATTTTTTGAAAAAATTCTATTGAAATTTATAGCGAGTAAAGAATCAATGCAAGAACGACTGATAGAAGATGAAGTAGACAGTAAACTTTGTGTTGAAAAATCAAAATAAGTGTATCATGTTGTAGCTGAAAATAAATGATATTCAATGAATCGCCCCTGTTGATTATTCAGGGGGGGATTTTTGTGCGCTATATATTTATGAAGCACTTTGTATATTTGAGAAAATTATCATTTTTAGGCCGATGCAGAAAAATGACGATTGGGGTAGAAGTTGGGGTAGAAGGTCAGGAAAAATCCGAAAAATGAGAAAATTAAAAGCGCACCATCAAGTCTGATAAACAGCTTAATGATGCGCTTTATGGATGGCGGAGCGGGTGGGATTCGAACCCACGGACCCTTTCGGATCAACTGATTTCGAGTCAGCCCCGTTATGACCACTTCGATACCGCTCCAAGAGTCAACATAAAAATTTTATCATAGTTACTGTTCTTCGTCAATAAAAAGATAACATGAAAGTTTATTTGACTTTTCCTGCAGTTTAATTATAATGAGAGAGTGTAGAAAACTATTTTGATGTAAATAGTTTTATTATGAGAATAAAGGAGTTATTACATGTTTGAGCAATTTTATATTTCTATGCAGCAGGACATTAAATTGTTTGTTTTTTTTCCTGTTCTTTGTGCTGTTTTTCGCGGGATATTTATTTATACATATAAGCCATATTCTTTAAAAGGAAAATGGAAGGTAGTAAAAGAATGTTTTCGCTTTGGTTTTTGGTGGGGCATGGATTTTAATGCCTATGTATTTTTATTTTCCTTACTGCTGATCACGCTTCCGGGGTTAGTCTTCCCTTATTGGTATAGCCATGGAAACTTCATTCGCTTACTGTGTGGAACTATATATGCGGTGATATTATATGCAGCTTTTGTGGGAAAAATGATTTTTTATTTTCAGTTCCATGATACATTTAATGGATTGGTTTTATTGGGACGCAAGGCTAATAAACGTAATTTAATAGATGTTTTTTTTAACCAATATCATGGCTGGACTGCCATTTTAGGAGCAATCCCGTATACCTTTGCATGTTGGTTTATTTTAACGTTGCTGGTTAGATTTCCATCCGCGGCTTATCCTCATTTTTCTTTGCCCGTTTTATCCTATGGTTTTAATGTGCTTATTGTGCTGGCTGCAGGTTTGGGATTTTATTTTTTTCGATATGGCGGGACTTTGATTCATGATGATAAACCGGAATGGGATACTATCCCGGATATCGTGAAAAATGATGTATTTCTTTCCAAGGCGGCGATGGATGATTTAGTTGCGTTGGAATATTTGACAGAACATCCGATGAATGATTCTTTAAAGCATACAGATGAACAGGATATGCAGTCTTTTGAAACAGCTGCCAAAGAAATAGGCGTAGCTCTTCCTATCCAAAAGAATCCGGTGTATATGAGCAAACGCATAGCTAAGGGAGCGATAATTAAACCACCGTCTCACATTTTTCTTATTGTGGGAGAAAGTTATGGGCAAAATTATGTGGATCCGTTTTTACAATCGCTTCATGTTGCGGACGGAATAAAATCGTTAATGAACGATCCTTCATCAGCCGTAATATCTAACTTCCTTTCAGCAGGTATTATATCCAGACCTTCGATTGTGAGCCTTATGTCGGGGATTTTTGATGCCGGACTGGAGCTGAATGAACGGGAAGCTTTTTGGCGGGGAACGGTACCGACGTCATTGCCTGTGCAGCTTAGAAAATTGGGATATCATTCCTCCTATTGGTATGGTGGCAGTTTGGCACATGGAAATTTTCAACATTTTTGTCCGGCGTGTGGATTTGACCGCGCCATGGCGGCGACAGATTTTTGCGGTCCGAAGGCGCCGATGAGCTGGGTGGGGGTGTATGATGGTGTCTTTCTTGATAAAACCGCAGAATTGATCGAACAGGATGAGGTTCATCCGCTGCAGTTTCATTTCGTATATACTACGTCTAACCATGGCCCATATAAGATGAATTTAGAAGAACTGGGCTTTGATACGGAACGCATTATGCCGGATGCTCCAGATGATGTGAAGCACAATAAGGGCATACAATCCATGATGGGAACCTTTTGGTACTCTGATCAAGCTATCAGCAACTTTATAAAGCGGATGAAGCGGTGCTATAAAGACAGCTTATTTATTTTTACGGGAGATCACGGTGGTTCTTGCGGTGAATTGCAGCATACATCACTTATGCAGCGAACATATACGTTCAGGGAACTGCATTGTCCGGTATTTATGATGCAGCATCCTGATATCACACAGGATGTTTTGGCCGGCAATAGAATTGGCGGGCACATGAATATTATGCCTACGATTATGGAATTGATAGGACCGGCAGGATTTGAGTATTATTCATTAGTCCCGCCGCTTACTGAGCCGCTTTCCCGTGTGGTTACGCCATACCATTGGCTGACATCCGAAACCATTGGCGATTATACCGATGCGTATTACCAGATGCTTGCAGCAGTATCGGGTGAACAGACTCATACGGGGAATGTTCCTTATATACATATTTCGGCTGCAGAACGAAATTTATCGGCTTATTTATTGCGTCATCCGGAATTATTGAAAGAGGCAGACAGACCATCTGTTTCGTCATTGACTTTTTCGGACAAGTTTGCTAAGATGGTCCATATGAGCGATGCGGGAGAGTAGTAGGCAATATGAAAGCGAGACAGGAATAGTGAGAGCCTGTTGTGTGCTGAAGGCGCTCCGAAGGCTCCGGCAGGAAGTTCCGGATAGGAATGTGTAAAAGCCGAAAGAATGAAGAGGGTCTTATAGATCAATCAGGGTGGAACCGCGGGTAAGTGTGTACTCGTCCCTGTAACATTTATTAATGTTACAGGGATTTTTTGTATTTTAGGAGGGAAAACAGATGAATTTTCAGGAAATGATTTTTGCATTGAAGCACTTTTGGTCTTCCCAGGGCTGCATTATTCAAGAACCGTATGATGTAGAAAAAGGAGCGGGTACGATGAATCCTGCGACTTTTTTGCGTACTTTGGGACCGGAACCTTGGCATGTGGCGTATGTGGAGCCATCACGCCGGCCGGCTGACGGACGGTATGGTGATAACCCGAATCGGTTGTATCAACATCATCAATTCCAAGTTATTTGCAAGCCATCGCCTGATAATATCCAAGAACTTTATTTGGAAAGTTTGACAAAACTTGGCATTAAAGCAGAGGAACATGATATCCGCTTTGTCGAAGATAATTGGGAATCACCGACGTTAGGTGCATGGGGATTGGGCTGGGAAGTATGGCTGGATGGCATGGAAATTACACAGTTTACATATTTTCAGCAAGTTGGCGGCATTGATGTCAAGCCTGTTTCTTCAGAAATTACATATGGCATGGAACGGCTGGCCATGTATATCCAGCAAAAGGATAATGTATATGATTTGGAATGGACGGAGGGAATTACATATGGAGATATTTTTCACCAAAATGAAGTGGAACAATCTACCTATGCATTCCAAATTAGTGATGCAAAACTGCTGTTTCATTTATTTGATTTATATGAAACCGAAGCTATGCGTATTATTGAATCGGGGTTTGTTCTTCCGGCCTATGATTATGCCCTGAAATGTTCCCATACTTTTAATCTACTTGATGCACGCGGTGCTATTAGTGTGAGTGAACGGGCTGCTTTTATAGGGCGCGTTCGTAATTTGGCGCGTGCTTGTGCCAAAGGATATTTGGAACAACGAGAAAAATTGGGATTTCCTATGTTAAAGGAGGATAAGTAAATGAGCAAAGATGTATTGCTGGAAATAGGCACGGAAGAAATACCGGCTCATTATATGCCAAATGTGTTATTGCAGATCAAGGAACTGGCTGGTGAAAAATTTGCAGAAGCGAATATTTCCTGTGGAAATATATGTTCCTTCGGGACGCCTCGCCGTATCGTTCTTTGTATCAGCGGAGTGGCAGACAAACAAAAAGATATTTTTTCAAAAAATAAAGGACCTTCTGTTAAAATTGCTTTTGATGCTGCGGGGAATCCCACCAAAGCGGCCTTGGGATTTGCTCGCGGCCAGAAAATCAACGTAGAAGATTTGGTCGTTGAAAATGGATATGTATATGCTGACGTGACCTGTGCCGGAGT